>SESG01013047.1_pt1 | contig 237423 bp, 153 predicted proteins | sample 3171421 | NCBI WGS metagenome assembly SESG01 (sample SAMN10866946, study PRJNA518727) | freshwater metagenome | biome: subpolar coniferous forest; feature: holomictic lake; material: water; isolation source: holomictic Lake 227, 6 m and 8 m depth | place: Canada: near Kenora, Ontario | collected...
CCTCATTGCCGGGATTTATTCAGTGACTGTTACGGATAACAATCTCTGTGCGACAACGGCTCCAGTGACTATTACTCAGCCTGCTGCAACGCTTGTGGCTTCTATAGCAGAGAGCGATGGCTCAGGTACTGCCAATGACGGAATTATTTGTCCGGGAGGCAATTCAACTTTAACCGCAAATTATACCGGCGGTACCGGACCCGTAACCTATGTGTGGGATAATGGCCTGAGTGCGATCGGGACCCAAACGGTGAGCCCGGCTACCACAACAGTATATCATGTCACGATTACAGATTCCAAAGGATGTACCAGCACGGCTTCATCAACCGTGACTGCAAATCCGGCGCTCATAGTTAACATTACAGAAACTGATGTTTCCGGTACCATCAACGACAATATGCTATGCCAGGGTGGCACTGCCAATTTATTGGCAAGTGCAACAGGCGGGACTGTCGCCTATACCTATAACTGGAACAATGGCCTGGGCACAGGGGCTTCAAAATCAGTAAGTCCGATTTCCACAACCAATTACTCAGTGACCGTCACCGACCAGGTAGGTTGTATTGCAAGTACTTCGACAAATGTTGCAGTAAACCCTGCACTCACGCTCACCCTCACAGAATCTGATAATTCAGGTTTAGTTGATGACGGAATTGTATGCTCAGGTGGCAGTGCCAACCTTGCTGCCAGTGGCAGCGGAGGAACGACGGCTTATGTTTTTAGCTGGAATAACGGATTGCTCAACGGAGCAAACCAAACAGTAAGCCCTGCCATAACAACTACTTATAATGTTACCATTACTGATGCCAACGGGTGTACACAAACTGCTTCTAAAACCATAACCGTAAACCCTGCATTAAGCGTCACAATAGGAGAAGTTGATGCATCAGGAACCCCGAATGACAGCAAAATATGTTTCGGAGGCAGCGCTGACCTTACCGCTACAAAGACCGGCGGAACCAATCCTGTTACCTATCTCTGGGACAATAGCCTTGGAAGCGGCGCAACTCATACCGTAAATCCAGCGGTGACTACGACCTATAATGTCACTGTAACAGATCAAAACGGATGTACGGCAACAGCGTCTAAGACAATCACCGTAAATCCTATCCTCACGGCTGCCATCGCTGAAACCGACAATTCCGGCACGGCCAATGACAATATTGTTTGTAGCGGAGGCACGGCCAACCTTAGCGCCAGTGGATCCGGCGGAACAAATACCTATACTTATCTATGGAGCGGTGGCCTGGGAACGAATCCTGCAATCACTGTCAACCCTGCATTGACTACCATATATACTGTTACAGTGACTGATGGTTTTGGCTGTTCAGCTATTGCAACACTTACCATCACCGTCAACACGCTGCTGACTTCTACTGTGACTGAAACAGATGCTTCAGGGATAGTAAATGATAAGACCATCTGTCCCGGTGATAATGCCAGCATCACTGTTGTTCCAACCGGTGGCACACTTGCTTATGCCTATACCTGGAGTCCGAACATTGGTAGTTCTGCAGGACCTAATGTGGTTAATCCTGCCAGTACGACTACTTACGTTGTAACCACCACAGATTCAAAGGGTTGCCAAAGCACATCCTCAGTAACCATCACCGTAGGAGCGACACCTGTTGCCAATTGTCCTGCGCCCTCAACGGTCAATTATGGAACTCCAACCACCCTTACAGGAAGTGCCAGCGGTGGCACAGGACCTTATGCTTATTCATGGACTCCCCTCGCGAGTATTTCCAGTGGAGCCACAACGACTACAGCAAGTACAATACCGTTAAACAGCCCAACGACATTCTGTCTTGTTGTTACGGATAACTTCACCGGTTGTAAGAGTAGCTCCTGTTGTGTCCTGATCAGTATCCAAGGCGGTCCTCCTGCTGTTGGACCGACTGCTGTAGCCTCAACCATCTGTTTTGGCGATCAGACCCAGCTTTTCACCAATCCATCCGGGGGAAACCCACCGGGCTATACGTATACCTGGTCTTCAGTTCCCGGTAGTTTTAGCTCAACCCTTGCAAATCCATTTGTTAGTCCGACAGTGACTACCACGTATACTGTTGTATTGCACGATGCCACAGCCAATCCACCAGCAACGGGAACTGTTACTGTTATTGTAAATCCCCTCGCTATTGCCAATGCCAATATTGACCAGGCAATCTGCCAGGGAACCTCGGTATCGTTAAATGGTAACGCCAGTGGCGGTGCCACCACGGGAACCTGGACTGACGGCGGTATCGGCGGAACTTTCAGCCCCAACGCCACAACTTTAAATGCCAGCTATGCCCCACCTCCAGCCTATAATGGCCCGATAACACTTACGCTTACTACCAATGACCCCGCAGGCCCCTGCAGTTTTACCAGTGATGCCATGCTGTTGACTGTTTATCCTGCAATCAGCGGCTCTATCGTTGTCACTGACAATTCAGGCACATCTAATGATTATATCGTCTGCCCTGGAGGGAGTGCCACACTTACCGCTTCAGGCGCCAGTGGTCTTGCACCATACTCCTATAACTGGAGCGGAAGCATGGGAACAACAGCAAGTGTGACTGTCACCCCGGCAACGACATCAGCCTATACAGTAACAGTTACCGATTCACACAACTGCAGTACGACTTCCTCTGCTACGGTAACGGTGAATCAGCCATTGTCAGCTACAAATGCAGAGACTGATATTTCAGGTATTGCGGATGATAAAATTTTGTGCCCTGGCGGCACTGCTAATATGACAGCCACCGGCGTCGGTGGTGTTGCACCCTATTCCTATTTATGGAATAATGGCCTGGGGACAGGTCCAAGCAAATCTCCAAGTCCGGCTATTACAACAATTTATTCAGTAACAGCTACTGATGCGAATGGTTGCACAGGTGTTACTTCCGTAACGATTACGGTGAATCCTGTGCTTGTACCTTCGATTACAGAAACAGATGCCTCAGGCTTACCCAATGACAATATTATCTGTCCGGGAGGCTCAGCAACACTTACTGCAAGCAGTAGTGGCGGTGCAGCACCATATTCATTTACCTGGAGTTCAGGGATTGGAACGGGAGCTGTCAAAACCGTAAACCCAGCAGTAACAACAACATATACAGTGACAGTTACCGATGCCAGTGGTTGTACAGGAACTGCCAATTTTATCATTAACGTGAATTCGGTTATCAACCCATCTATTGCTGAGACTGACATTTCGGGAACTGCGAACGACAATATTATTTGCCCTGGTGGCAGTGCAACGATAACGGCAAGTGCCACCGGAGGCCTCGGACCATACGTTTATACATGGAGTAATGGTATTGGAACAGGATCTTCAAAGACTGTTAACCCGGCCATCACAACTACATACACTGTATCAGCTACGGATGCGAATGGATGTAGTAATACAGCCAATGTCACGGTTACTGTTAATCCTGCAATTACAGCTTCTATTGCAGAAACTGACATTTCCGGAGCTGCCGATGACAAAATTATATGCCCGGGCGGAACAGCAAACCTAACAGTTTCAGGCGCCGGAGGCATTGCACCTTATAATTATTTGTGGAGCAACGCTTTAGGAACAGGCCCAACCAAGAGCCCAAGTCCGGTTAGCACCACTACATATTCCGTGACTGTAACAGATGCCAATGGATGTACCGGTTTGACAACAGTTATGATTACTGTAAATCCAGTTTTAGTTCCTTCTATTGCTGAAACTGACAATTCAGGTATTGCCAATGATCATATTATTTGCCCGGGTGGTTCTGCTACCATCACGGCAAGTTCAACGGGAGGTACAGCACCTTATGTCTTCAGCTGGAGCAATGGTCTTGGCCTGGGTGCTACAAAAACGGTGAATCCGCTAAGTACGCTAACTTATACTGTGACAGTTACTGATGTGAATGGCTGTTCCGGCTCAACGACCGTTACGATTAACGTTAACCCAGCCATCACTGTATCTATCACAGAATCTGACGTTTCCGGAAACCCTAATGATAATATTATTTGCACCGGGGGTACAGCTACTATCCTGGCCAATGCCACTGGCGGTCTGGCACCATTTGTATATACCTGGGATAACGGATTGGGAACAGGGGCGTCAAAGAGCCCCACACCTGCGATTACAACCACTTATACGGTAACAGCCACTGATGCCAGTGGTTGCGTTAACACAGCCAGTGTCACGGTTAGCGTTAATCCTGCCGTAATCGTAAATATCACTGAATCTGACAACTCAGGAAATGCTAATGACAATATTATTTGTCCTGGAGGAAGTGCAACCTTAACCGCTGCAGGCAGCGGAGGAACATCACCTTATGTATATGCCTGGAGTAGTGGTGGCACTGGTGCCACAAAAACTGTTAATCCAGCAGTAACAACAATATACACAGTAACGGTGACAGATGTCAATGGTTGTACTTCGACCAAAAACATCACCATCACTGTGAATCCTGTCATCACACCTTCCATTGTTGAAACTGATGCTTCAGGGTTAACCAATGACAATATTATATGCCCAGGTGGTAGTGCAACGCTCACTGCCAGTGCAACTGGGGGTGCCTCACCCTATGTTTACAGTTGGAGTGGCGGCATAGGAACAGGGGCTGTAAAAACAGTAAACCCTGCTTCTACGACTACCTATACCGTAACTGTTACTGATGCAAACGGATGTACAGCAACTACGACGAAGACCATTACAGTAAACCCGGCACTTACGGTTTCTATCACAGAAACTGACAATTCAGGAACGCCAAATGACAATATTATCTGCCAGGCAGGCACAGCTACGATGACCGCTGCTGGAAGTGGCGGAACAGCACCTTATGTTTATCTATGGAGCGGTGGAATAGGTACGGGCCCGTCGAAATCGGTTCTCCCCTTATCAACGACAACATATACAGTTACTGCGACTGATGCCAATGGCTGTACAAGTACTTTTAATATCACCATCAATGTAAATCCTGTTTTAACAGTGGGCATTGTTGAAACGGATGCTTCTGGCGTTATCAATGATAATATTATTTGTCCGGGCGGTAGCGCAACATTAACCGCAACCGGTGTTGGCGGAACTGCACCCTATATTTATGCATGGAGTGGTGGCGGAACTGGTTCAACAAAGACTGTCACCCCAGCAGTAACCACCACATATACTGTCACTGTAACAGATGCAAATGGCTGTACTGGCCTGACGACGAAAGTTGTTACTGTTAACCCTGCTTTGTCAGTTACCATCACAGAAACTGATGCCAGTGGCACAACCAATGACAACACAATTTGCCCTGGAGGCAGCGCAACAATCCTTGCCGCAGGTATTGGTGGAACCGCACCTTATGTTTTCACCTGGAGCGGCCCCCTGGGAACAGGAGCTTCAAAGACAGTGAACCCGGCAACCACTACTACCTACCTGGTAACTGTAACCGATGTCAATGGCTGTGCAGGAACAAATTCGATCACTATCAATGTGAACCCGGCAATAACGCCTTCTATTGCAGAAACCGACAATTCGGGCACTGCCAATGATAATATTGTTTGTACCGGAGGCAGTGCTACCCTTACTGCCAGTGCCCTTGGTGGAACCTCGCCGTATAGTTACAACTGGAGTAGCGGTGGAACCGGAGCTGTAAAAACCTATAGCCCGGCAGTCACCACAACCTATACAGTGACTGTTACCGACGCGAAAGGCTGTGTTGCGACAACTTCACTGATCATCACGGTGAATCCAGCTATTACGACTACTATTACAGAAACGGACATTTCAGGTATTGTCAATGATAAGGTAGTCTGTTTGGGAGACATTGCAAACATTACAGCTGTTCCAGCAGGTGGAACGACACCCTACACTTATGTCTGGAGTCCAAATATCGGCACCTCCGCCGGACCAAATATTGTTTCTCCACTCGTGACAACAAACTATCTTGTAACAGTTACAGACAACAAAGGCTGTAAAGCCAATACTAGTGTAACCATTACCATAGGTGCAATCCCTGTGGCTAACTGTGGAAATACCGCTTCTGTTAACTATGGACTTCCTGCAACATTAGCAGGAAGTGCGAGTGGAGGTATCGGACCCTATTCCTACACCTGGACATCGAATCCTGCTGGCTTTACCTCGACATTACAGAACCCTGTGACACCAGGATTGCTTGTTCCTACAACTTTTACTCTTGTTGTAAAAGACAATACGACAGGCTGCCAAAGTTTACCTTGTAATGTTCTGATTAATATTATCGGTGGTCCACTTGCAGTGACTCCATCTGCGAACCCATCCACGATTTGTATTGGTTCCTCAAGCACCATTAACGCAAATCCTTCTGGTGGAGATCCACCTACTTATGCTTTCAGCTGGACCTCTGTCCCTGCCGGATTTACTTCAACGAGCCAGACACCCACGGTGAATCCAACGGTGACTACTGTCTATACTGTTAATATCCAGGATAATTTTAATACAGCTGCTACCAATTCTGTGACTGTAACCGTAAATCCCGTGGCAACTGCCAATGCAGGACTCGACGCAACCATTTGCCAGGGAACTACCTATACTTTAAGTGGTGTCATTGGCGGCGGTGCTGTCAGTGGCAGCTGGTCCGACGGAGTCATCGGCGGTACTTTCACACCTTCGAACGCAACCTTAAATGCAATTTATACGCCCCCGGCAACGTATAACGGCAATGTCACGCTGACCCTCACATCTGAAGATCCTGCCGGACCTTGTCCCTCTGTTAATGATGTCATGATACTGACTGTTAATTCTATTGCCATCACCAATGCAGGTCCTGACCAAATTACATGTCAGGGTACAACTGTTGTTCTGGCAGGGAGTATTTCGGGCAGCGCCACAAGCGCTACCTGGAATGACGGCGGTGTAGGCGGTGTCTTCAACCCGAATGCCACTACCTTGACAGCCTCTTATACTGCTCCGGCAGCTTATTTTGGAAACATCACCCTGACGCTCACCACCAATGATCCTGATTTAACAGGTCCTTGTTCAGCCGTCAGTGACAATATGCTTATAACAGTAAACCAAGCCGCAACCTTGAATGCCGGTATTGACCAGATCATTTGCCAGGACAATACGGCCACACTGGCCGGAATCATGGGTGGCAGTACTACTGTTGTTAGCTGGACTGCCTCTCCTGCTGTCGGCGCCTTTACACCGGATGCCAATACCCTCAATGCAGTCTTTACACCGCCTGTAGGATTCCATGGCATCATCACGCTGACTTTGACCAGCAATGACCCTGACAATGCAGGACCTTGTCCATCGGTTAATGATTTTATGTTATTAACAGTCAATCAAGCTGCTACGGTAGATGCAAACCTTGACCAAACCATTTGCCAGGGAACGAGCGTTACTTTATCCGGATCAACAGGTGGAAGTACTACTGCTGCTACCTGGTCCAGTTCTATTCCTGGTGGAACCTTTGTTCCGAATGCGACAACGCTCACTGCAATCTATACCCCACCAGCAATATTTTTCGGCAATTTCACCCTTACTTTGACCAGCAATGATCCGGACCTCCTCGGTCCTTGTCCTTCAGTACAGGATGCGATGATCGTCACGGTAAATCAAGCGGCTACTGCTGATGCAGGGCTAGATGCTGTTATCTGCCAGGGAGGTTCTTATGTCCTAAACGGAATCCTGGGTGGCAGTGCCATCAGCGGTTCCTGGGCAGCTTCTGTTCCGGGAGGCACCTTTACTCCAGACAACCTAACTTTGAACAGCATTTATTCTCCAATAAACACATATTCAGGTGCTGTCATTTTAACTCTGACCACTAATGATCCTGATGGTGCACCTGGTCCATGCCAGTCGGTAAATAATACCATGATCCTGGATGTTAATCATGCAGCTACCATAGATGCAGGACTTGACGAAACGATCTGCCAGGGCAGCTGTGCCCTCCTGAACGCCATTATCGGGGGTGCTGCCACTACTGCAACCTGGACTGACGGAGGCATCGGAGGGACTTTTAATCCCAGTGCCACAACGCTGAATGCCTCTTATTGTCCCCCCGCAGCTTTCTCAGGTATCGTTACTTTAAAAGTCACCACGAATGACCCTGATGGCATAGGTCCCTGTACTACTGTTAAAGACTCTTTGCAAATAACTGTTCATATGGCTCCTGTTGTAAATGCAGGCCCCAACCAGGTTATCTGCCAGGACAATACGGCTCAATTGGCGGCCAGCATGAGCGGAAGCACCACCAAGGTTTTTTGGTCTGCCAATCCGCTTGGCGGCGTCTTTAGCCCTGACATCAATACTTTGGCGGCTACCTTTACCCCTCCTGTAGGATATCATGGCACAATCACCCTAACCCTTACCTCAAACGATCCTGATGGAAGCGGTCCTTGCGACAGTGTCTCTGATGATATGGTGATCGTTGTCAACCAGGCAGCAACTGTCAATGCCAGCCTCGATGAGACGATTTGCCAGGGAGGTACAGCCAGTCTGAATGGCTCCCTTGGTGGGAGTGCAACATCAGCAAGCTGGACGAGCAGTGTTAGCGGTGGCACATTTACACCAAATGCCAACGCATTAAATGCCACTTATACACCAGTAGCGTCATTTTATGGAAATATTCAGCTTACGCTGACAAGCAATGACCCGGATGGCGCAGGCCCTTGTCTTGCAGTAAATGACCTGATGATCCTTACTGTAAACCAGGCCCCGATCGTAAACGCAGGCATTGACCAGACCAGCTGCCAGAATAGCTCGGTAACCTTAGCCGGTGTTTTATCAGGAAGTGCTGTGTCATGCTCCTGGTCTGCATCACCTGCCATCGGGACTTTCGCTCCAAGCAATACTTCGCTGACGCCCACCTATACACCTCCTGCAAATTTCAATGGAACGATCACCTTGCTTATTACCACCAATGACCCAGATGGTAGCGGACCTTGTGGTTCGGTGAGTGACAATATGTTGTTAGTCATTAACCCATTGGCTACCGTTGATGCCGGTCCAAACCAAACGGTTTGCCAGGGCACTTCTGCAAGCTTGAATGCGATTGTTGGCGGAGGCGCCAGCAGTGGAAGCTGGTCCGCCTCAGTTCCTGGTGGTACCTTCACGCCGAATGCGAACTCAGCCACTGCGACATATATGTCTCCGGCAGGTCCACCACCCTTCTCAGGGGTGATTACGCTAACCTATACCACGAATGATCCTGATGGTACTGGTCCTTGTTTGCCTGCCAGCGATTTTATGCAATTGACGGTCAACCATGCGGCAACTTTAAGTGTAAACCCACTCCCTGCTATCTGCCAGGGGAATTGTATTACGCTGAATGGTGTTATCGGCGGCAATGCAACATCTGCTTCATGGACAGCTTCAGTCCCAGGTGGCACTTTCACTCCTGATGCCAATACGCTGAACGCAATTTATTGTCATCCAGCAGGATTCTCAGGAACGATCATGCTTACCCTGACCACCAATGACCCGGATGGCGCAGGTGGTCCTTGCCCTGCCTTATCGAGTACAGTTTCTCTAACTGTCAATCCACTTCCTGTTGCCAATGCCGGTCCTGATCAAAGCATCGGATATGGGACCACAACTACCCTGGCAGGCACTGCAAGCGGCTGCAGCAGTTGTAGTTACGCATGGACTCCGGCAGGTCTGTTGACCAACGCAACAATACTTAACCCTGTCACTACGAATCTGGTAAATCCCCCACCAAAATTTGCATTGGTGGTTACAAATACTACTACTGGATGTTCCAGCATTGCAGATACTGTCAAAGTTACTTTCTTCAACGGGCCACTTTATGTTGTAGCTACTGCAACTCCTACTCACATTTGCCCGGGTGACACATGCAAAATAAAACTCTCTGCCAATGGTGGGTCCACTCATTACACCTATTCATGGCAGCCACTGCCGGCCCCACCCGCTTCATTTACGGCTCCCGATTCGATGATGGTTCATCCTTTGACGACAACCAAGTATTATGCCTCAGTATTTGATGGCAATACAACCGTAGTTGATTCAATTACCGTTATCGTATGGACACCACCTATCGCCACGGCTTCAAGTAACAGTCCTGTTTGCCAGGATTCATTGCTGTCACTCAATTCAACACCAAACAGCATGACAAACTATCATTGGACTGGTCCAAACAGCTATAATGTTACTGGCCAGACTCCAAGTATTCTCCATGCGCCTATGGCAGCTGCAGGGCAATATCAGGTGATCGTAAAAGATGTGAACGGATGTTCTGACACCGCCTTAACGACAGTAGTGGTGAACCCTACCCCTCTGGTTACCAACAACGTAACAGCATCACAGTATTGTGCTGGCTTTAACACACCAGTGGTCAATTTTACCAGTAATATTGCCGGTGCATCTTTTAGCTGGACCAACAATAATACTGGAATTGGCCTTCCTGCTTCAGGAAGCGGCCCAACACTTCCATCTTTCCTCACAGCAAATACAGGGAATACGGTTCAAACCGCTATCATTAAAGTGACTGCCAAGGCAAATAATTGCCCTGGTCCTCAACAAGATTTTTACATCACGGTTTACCCAACACCTAAAGTTGATACAATCAGCAATCAAAGTCTTTGTGTCGGAAGTTCAACAACTGCTGTCACCTTCACTAGTAATGTCAGCGGAACCGTTTTCACATGGACCAATACGACAACGGGGATTGGTTTGGCAGGTTCTTCCACTGGGAACTCAACAGGAATTCCTTCATTTGTTACGACAAATACAGGTTTAACACCTTTGGTTGGAACGATCCATGTAACGCCTTCGGCTAATACCTGTACGGGACCTGACAGGATTTTCACCTTCACTGTCAATCCTTTACCTGTAATGACGCCTCCTGCGAATCAGACGCTATGTCTCAGCGATCCGTCCTTTGCCTTAAGTGGTGCATTACCTGCTGGTGGAATCTATTCCGGTGCCGGGGTTAGTAGCGGAACTTTTAACCCGCTAACAGCCGGTGTCGGTCCACATATCATCACCTATGCCTACACAGATGTTAACGGGTGTTACAACTCCTGTTCCTTCACCATTTCTGTCAACAGTATCACTTCCGGAACTATTGCTGCTGACCAGACAATCTGTTCCGGTGATATTCCTGCGGCTTTCACAGAGACGGTTGCAGCAACCGGCGGAGGGACCTTATCCTATAACTGGCAAACTGGGAGCAGTGCTACCGGCCCATGGGTTGACGTAGTTCCTCCAGGGACAGCAGCAACCTTTACACCTCCTGCACTTACTGTTGACACCTGGTATCATAGGGTGGTTAATAGTACTGTAAATGGATGGCCATGTACGGCAGCCAGCAATGTCATTAAAATTACCATCAACAATATTACTGCAGGTGTCATTGGCGCCGACCAGACCATTTGTTCAAATACCATTCCTGCAACGCTCACAGCAACAACTGCTGCTATTGGGAGTGGTGTCCTGACTTATATCTGGCAGTCGAGCGCCAATGGAAGCACTGCATGGACAACCATCAGCGGCGCCACCAGCGCAACCTACACACCTCCGGCACTTACAGCTGACACATGGTATAGAAGGATTGTGACCAGTACTTTAAATGGAAAATTATGTACTGCAACCAGCAATGTGGTTCAGATAACTGTTAACAATGTTATTTCAAGCAGTATTTTAAACGACGAAACTATCTGTAGTGGTTCCGCACCCGCCTTATTTATTGAAACAGGCGTTTCCAGCGGTGATGGCACCCTGACTTACCAATGGGAATACTCTTTGACCGGTGGCGTTCCATGGACTGCTATTGCCGGAGCAAGCGCAACAACTTACCAGGCAACGGCTCTGTTTGTTGACACCTGGTATCGCCGAGTCTTAACAAGTACCTTAAATGGCGTCAGCTGTAACTTTGTAAGCAATTTTGTTAAGGTACAGATCAATAATGTTACAGCTGGTATTGTTGCAACAAGTCAGACAATTTGTTCTGGAACTGCTCCTGCACCATTAACTGTCACCACAGCAGCAACCGGATCAGGTGCAATCACTTACATATGGCAAAACGCACCCAGCGCGGCAGGCCCATGGACTGCTATCACCGGGGCTACAGCAGCAACCTATCCGCCGCCTGTTTTAACTGCTGACACCTGGTACAGGAGAATCGCTACCAGCACTGTTATCGGTGTACAATGTGGCGCAACAAGCAATGTTATCGCCATTACCATTAATAATATCACCCCTGCCGTCATTGCTGCTGATCAAACCATCTGCAGTGGAACGACTCCTGCCTGTTTTACAGTAACAACAGCTCCTGCAGGCAATGGAACCTTAGGCTACCAATGGCAAAGCAGCCCGACTGGGACACTGCCTTGGACCAATATTGCCGGGGCTACCAGCTTAACCTACTGTCCTCCAGCTTTACTAGTCGACACCTGGTATCACCTGGTCACAACCAATACACTGAATACCGTCAATTGCACTGCAACCAGCAATGACGTTCATATTACTATTAACCATGTCACTGCAGGTTCGATTGCTGCTAACCAAACAATTTGCAAAGGCTCCATTCCCGGAGCATTTACTGTGACAACTCCTGGAACAGGGACTGGAACTTTACTGTACCAATGGCAAATTGGGACGAGCGCCACAGGTCCATGGACTGCTATCGCAGGTGCCACATCTGCAACTTATGCCCCGCCTTCTTTGACAGCAAATACCTGGTATAACCTAATTGTAAAAAGTGCTTTGAACGGAGATACCTGTAGCGCCACAACCGGAGTACTGGCAATTACAATTAATTTTGTCACTGCAGGTTATATTGGCTCAGATACCACAATTTGCAACAATACTGTCCCTCCTGCTTTCACAGTAGATACTTTGGCAACAGGATCGGGTGCGCTTACCTACCAATGGCAAGTGGCTACCACTTCAGGTGGTGTTATGGGAAATATTGCCGGAGCTACAAGCGCAACTTATACGCCCCCGGCTTTAACGGCTGACAGGTGGTATCAAAGGATTGTAACGAGTACTCTAAATAGCGTTGCATGTACTGCAGTCAGTAATATCGTCAGAGTAACTGTAAATCATGTCACTGCAGGCATCATTGGCACTGACCAGAGCATCTGCAGCAATGTAATTCCCAATGCATTTACACAAACTACTGCTGCCACTGGCAGTGGAACCTTGAGCTATCAATGGCAACAAAGTACTGTAAGTAGTACCGGGCCATGGACAATCATCACAGGTGCAACCAGCGCTACATATACTTCAGCGGCATTAACGTCTAATCATTGGTACCAGTTAATTGTAAGCAGTACCCTGAATGGTATTGCCTGTACTGCAACAAGTAACGCAATAAAAGTCACCATTAACACAATTACGCCAGGAACAATTACTGCCAATCAAACAATCTGCAGTGGAACGGCTCCGGCAACACTTGTCAATGGCACTGCACCAACAGGAGCAGGAACCTTGTCATACCAATGGCAAAACGGACCTAGTGCGACAGGCATATGGACCAACATCACAGGAGCAACAGGGGCATCATACACACCACCTGTACTCACCGTTGACACCTGGTACCGAAGAATTGTAACCAGTACACTGGCAACGATGCCTTGTTCTGACACTACCAATGTCATCAAGATTACAATCAACTCAGTAACTGCCGGAACAATTGCGGCTGATCAGACCATTTGTAGTGGCGGAACTCCTGCATGCCTTACCGTACCTGTATTACCAGCCGGCAATGGGACGCTGACATACCAATGGCAAAGCAGTCTCACCGGAGTCGGAGGATGGAACAATATCGCCGGAGCAACAACACTTAGTTATTGCCCACCTGCGCTGACTGTCAATACCTGGTATCATTTGGTCATTACAAACACCCTCAATTTGATCCCTTGTACAGCAACATCAAATGCGATCAAGATCACCATCAACAATGTGACAGCTGGTGTTGTTGCTACAAACCATACCATATGCAAGGCAACAGTTCCTGCGCCATTTACAACCACGACCAATGCAACCGGAACCGGGACCCTATTGTACCAATGGCAAAGTGGAACAAGCGCCACCGGTCCATGGACAAACATTGCAGGCGCAAACATCGCTACCTATGCTCCCCCAGCCTTAAGCGCAAACACATGGTATCACCGTATTGTATATAGTGCGTTAAACGGAGATACATGTTCTGCCACCACGTCTTCACTGGCAATTACGATTAACTTCGTTACTGCTGGTCATATTAAATCTGACACAACGATTTGTAACAACACTGTTCCTCCTGTTTTCGTAGTGGATACCCTGGCAACTGGCTCCGGTGCGCTCACCTACCAGTGGCAAATGGCTACCAGTTCACCAGGAACATTTAATGACATCACGGGAGCTACGAGCGCAACCTACACACCACCGGCTCTGACGGCAGACAGATGGTACAGAAGGATCGTGACGAGTACCCTAAATGGCGTTTCTTGTACCGCCGTCAGCAATATCGTAAAAGTAACAGTGAATCATGTGACTGCAGGCACAATTGCCACCAACCAAACGATCTGCAGCAATGTTGTTCCCAATGCATTTACAGTTACTGCAGCTGCTACGGGAACTGGAACGTTAAGCTACCAATGGCAACAAAGCACCAGCAGCAATACTGGTCCATGGACTGACATTAGTGGCGCAACTTCTGCCACCTATGCACCACCTGCTTTAACGGCAAACCATTGGTACCAGGTTATTGTAACCAGCACCTTGAATGGGAAAGCCTGTACTGCTAACAGCAATAGTGTTAAAATAACAGTAAACACCATCACTCCAGGGACTATTGCTACGAACCAAACGATTTGCAGTGGCACTGCCCCTGCTACTTTGATCAATGGAACAGCTCCAACCGGGGCCGGCACCTTATCTTATCAGTGGCAAAGCGGACCGAGTGCCACCGGAATCTGGACTAACATCACAGGGGCTACCGGAGCAACTTATACACCAGCCGCGCTTACTGTTGACACCTGGTATCGCCGTATCGTTACAAGTACGATCACTCCTATAGGTTGTTCTGACACGACAAATGTCATTAAGATTACCATTAACTCTGTAACTTCAGGCACCGTAGCGGCTGACCAGACCATCTGCAGTGGCGGAATCCCTAATTGTTTCACAGTTCCTGTGCTGCCTTCGGGTACGGGGACGCTGTCGTACCAATGGCAAAGCAGTCCTACCGGGGTAAGTGGCTGGACAGATATTGCCGGTGCAACGACACTGAGCTATTGTCCACCTGCATTGACAACGACCACCTGGTATCACCTGGTCGTAACAAGCACCTTAAACACTGTTGCCTGTAAGGCAACGACTGCTGCTATAAAAGTCACAATCAATAATGTGACAGCAGGTGTGGTGACAAACAACCAGACCATTTGCTACAACACAACTCCTGCTGCTTTTACAGTTAGCACGGCAGCTACTGGAAGTAACCTCATTTATCAGTGGCAAGCCGGGACAAGTGCTACGGGTCCCTGGACAAATATCCTTGGTGCGACGACAGCTACGTACACGCCACCGTCTCTTACGGCAGATACCTGGTATCATAGAATTGTAAAAAGTATCCTGAACGGCGACACCTGTACGGCAACGAGTAATACTCTGGCCATCAGCATCAACAATGTCACTTCAGGAACTGTTGCCTCAGATCAGACAATCTGCAGCGGCGCTGCCCCGATTGGATTTACCGTGACTACTGCTGCTACAGGAACAGGTACGCTTAGTTATCAGTGGCAAACCGGTGCATGCCCAAGTGGTCCCTGGACAAATATACCAGGAGCAACTTTAGCAACATATTCTGCCCCAACCCTTACAACAAATACGGGTTATCGAAGAATAACCACCAGTACCCTTAATACTGTTCCGTGTTCAGCATACACTAATGTCATCTGTATCACGATCAATAATGTTTCGGCAGGTACTATCGCTGCGGATCAGACCATATGTAATGGAGACGATCCTGTTCCGTTTACAGCAGGAACGGCTGCTACGGGAAGCGGCACCCTAAGCTACCAGTGGCAAAGTGCCCCGGCAGCAGCAGGTCCGTGGACAGATCTCAATGGGGCTACTGCAACAACGTATGACGCTCCATCCCTGATCGCAGACAAATGGTTCAGAAGAGTGGTCACCAGTACTTTTAATGGAGTTCCATGTACTGCCACCAGCAATATTTTGAAGGTAACGATCAACAATGTCAGCTCAGGCGTCATTGCTGCGGATCAGACAATCTGTAGTGGCAGCGCTCCTGCTCCGTTCACTGTAAGTGCTGCTGCAACAGGGGCAGGAACATTGACTTACCAATGGCAAAATGCACCCAATGCCAGCACTGGATGGGCAAATATCGCTGGCGCAACTGCTGCCACATATACTGGTCCATCACTTACAGCTGACACCTGGTACCGAAGAATTGTCACCAGTACCCTCAATGGAAAAACATGTACTGATACTTCCAATGTTGTGATGATAACGATCAATTCAGTTACTGCAGGTGCGGTTGCTGCCAACCAGACTATTTGTAGCGGATCATCCCCTGCAACCTTCACTGACCCCACCCCGGCAAGCGGCACTGGCACCCTGACTTATCAATGGCAGGCTAGTCCGAATGGCACAAACGGCTGGACCAATATCGCCGGTGCAACTGCCTTTGATTATACTTCTGCAGCACTGACAGCCACCAAGTACTTCAGGAGAATCGTGACCAGTACTCTAAACACTGTTGCGTGTAACGCTACCAGTAACAATATCATGGTTACAGTAAATCAGCCACCAACAGCCTACAGTGGCCATGACACCACGATTTGCAGAAACCTCAAACTGCACATCACCTGGGCAACAGCCACCAACTTCTCTTCTGTAGAGTGGACACATACAGGAGATGGCTCTTTCAATACGCCAACCATTCTGGCGCCTACCTATACACCGGGACTTAATGACATCACAAACGGTAGTTGTATTCTGACCCTTACTGTCAACGGCATCCCTCCATGCGGTAGCACCACACACTCCTTTACACTACATCTGTCGGATTTCACGGTCGCTTATGCAGGACCAGACACGGTGCTTTGTGAGGGAATTGCCTATACACTGAATCTCTCTACGGTATTTAATGCCACCTCTTATGTATGGTCATCTACAGGCAGCGGGACCTTCGACAACATCACCTTATTACATCCTACCTATACGCCGAGTGCAGGAGATGCGCTTGCCGGTTTTGTATGGCTGTCGATGCATGCCGTCAATAGCCAGCTTTATTGTGGCGACTCAACGGATAAGATGAAACTGACTATAAAACCATTACCTATTGCAAATGCAGGCGTCGATGTCCAGGTCTGCCTGGGTGACAGCGTGCATCTGAATGCAACAGGTGGCGGTTCTTACTTATGGATACCTGCAGCCGGACTTAGTTCAGCTTACGTTGGAAACCCATGGGCAAAACCAATGGTAACGACGAATTATACTGTTATGGTAACTTTAAGTGGTTGTAGCAAATCAGATAATGTCATCGTCACTGTCTATCCTTTACCAGTAGTCGACGCCGGTCTCGACCGTGCTATTTGCCGCGGGGAATCGACAGAACTGACCGCCATTGGTGCCTATACCTACCTGTGGTCCAGTGGAGCAACCAGCCAGTCGATCATAATCACACCAACCGCTACGGGCATTTATTCCGTTACAGGGACAGATTACCACGGATGTCAAAACATCGATGCTGTTCAGGTAACTGTCAACCAGCTACCCGTCATCAAAGTGACACCACCGTTTGATTATCTCTGTAAAGACTCTACAGTCACCTTGAAAGCCACTGGAGCCTACACCTATGCCTGGTTCCCGACTTCAGGTTTATCCTCGCCAATTGGCCCGGTTGTTTGGGCAACGCCCTTACAATCAACGATCTATACAATTACAGGGACAGATTTAAATGGCTGTAAGAATTCAACAGAAGTGAGCCTGCGCGTCTATCCTACCCCAGTGTTGATGCTACCTGACAGCGCTTATGTTTGTGATGGTGTAGATTTCAAACTGACAGCCGGATTCAATGACTCCACTTCCTATCAGTGGCAAGATGGCAGTACAAATCCTGTCTTTACGGTCACAATCCCTGGATTTTATTGGGTAATCGCCACCAATCCAGGCTGTTCATCCATGGATACTGTCGAGGTTAGATTGTGTACAAAGGTCTGGGTTCCCAATGCCTTTACTCCTGATGGTAATAACATCAACGACATCTTCCTAGCTTATTGCTATACACCACTTGTCGAGTTCCACATGTATATCTTTACCCGCTGGGGCGAAATGGTATTCGAGTCGGATGACATCCACAAAGGCTGGGATGGAGAATTTAAAGGATCTCCTGCACCAATGGGTAGTTATATCTATCTGATTAAATTTATTGGACAAGCGAATGATGCTTCTAACAGAGAAGGGGAGTTGAAAGGAAGCTTGAATTTGATTCGATAATTTTTTTAACCTAATGAATAGAGAGGCTGTCGGGTGATTCTGGCAGCCTCTTTTTTTATTAAAAAACGTAGTATCGTTTGCATGTGTGAACGTATGAGCGTATGTGCGTTGGCGGGAATTCGTATGATCGTGCATGGTAAAAACGTTTTTAACGTCAACGGGCACATGCTCATACGGGCACACGATCACACGAGTCTACGAGTCTACCATTTCTTTCCAATTTTCTCCTATTTTTGCAGTCATTCACAAAACGATATGAATCCCGAATATATCAGTATTATTTCCAAAGAACTTTCCATCCAAAACTGGCAGGTCGAAAAAACCGTCAAATTGTTTGAAGAAGGCGCAACTGTTCCTTTCATCGCCCGCTACCGTAAAGAGATGACCGGAAGTCTCGATGAAGAGGTTATCACCAACATTCGGGATCTAATGTCCCGTTTGCTGGACCTCAACAAAAGAAGGGATAGTATCCTGGAAAACCTGCGTGAACAAGGAAATCTGAGCCCCGAACTTGAATCACAGATCATGAAAGCCAATACGCTTGCGGAGCTCGAAGATCTTTACCTTCCTTATCGTCCCAAAAAGAAGACTCGTGCCAGTATCGCCAGAGAAAGAGGACTGGAGCCACTTGCCCGCATGCTCATGGCGCAAAACCCAATGGATGTCAATCAAAAAGCGACTTTGTTTCTGAATAAAGAAAAAGAAGTTAATTCTCTGGACGATGCCCTTGCCGGCGCTCGTGACATCATTGCCGAATGGATTAACGAAACTGCTTCCGCAAGAGCCAGGATCAGGCAACTTTTCCTGCATGAGGCAGAGATCAGCTCCAAGGTGATCAAAGGGAAAGAAGAAGCTGGACAGAAATACCAGATCTATTTCGATGCCCATGAGAAGATGCAAAAGATGCCTTCCCATCGCCTATTGGCATTGTTAAGAGGAGAAAATGAAGAGTTTCTGAGGATCAACATCGCCCCGCCAGAGTATAAAGCCCTGGAGACCCTGGAGCGACAGTTTCTTCACGGATACAGCGAATCTACAAAACAAGTCAAAATAGCACTAAACGACAGCTATAAGAGACTGATGGCTCCCTCAATAGAAACAGAGATACGAAATCTTGCCAAAGAAAAAGCAGACAAAGAAGCGATCCGTGTGTTCGTGGAGAACTTAAGACAGTTGTTGCTGGCTCCTCCTCTCGGACAAAAAAACGTACTGGCTCTGGATCCCGGATTCCGCTCAGGCTGTAAAGTAGTCTGTCTCGACAAACAAGGACGGCTGTTACATAATGAAACCATCTATCCGCATCCGCCCCAAAACGACAGCAAAGGGGCGATCAATAAAATCGTCAACCTCGTCAATGCTTATAAAGTTGAGGTCATCGCGGTAGGCAATGGGACTGCAGGGAGGGAGACAGAAGATTTCATCAGGAGAATCAAATTCGACAAAGACCTGATGGCTGTTATGGTCAATGAAAGCGGTGCATCCGTATATTCAGCCTCCCCTGTCGCCAGGGAAGAATTCCCTGATTATGACGTGACTGTAAGAGGTGCTGTCTCGATTGGCCGGAGATTGATGGATCCGCTGGCAGAACTCGTCAAAATAGACCCAAAAAGCATTGGCGTGGGGCAATATCAACATGACGTCGACCAGAAAGCCTTACAGTCCAGCCTCGAAGATACTGTAATAAGCTGCGTAAACAATGTCGGCGTTGAGGTGAATACAGCCAGCAAACAACTGTTAAATTATGTATCCGGCATTGGACCTAATCTCTCGAAAAACATCGTAGAATACCGAGATGCACATGGTCCATTTAAAAGCCGGGAAGAGCTAAAGCAAGTCCCTCGCTTCGGCGACAAAGCTTTTGAACAGGCAGCGGGATTCCTCAGAATCCGTGACGGGGTGAATCCGCTCGATGCCAGTTCTGTGCATCCTGAAAGTTATTCTCTGATAAAGAAAATGACCAAAGATCTTGCCTGTACCATGGATGAGTTGCTATGCAACGAGACACTTAGAGCGAAGATAGAACCCGGAAAATATCTCTCAGATAAGGTTGGGATGCCCACACTTAACGACATCTTGCAAGAACTAGCAAAACCAGGAAGAGATCCACGAAAAAAGTTCGACACCTTCGAATTTGACCGTTCTGTCAATAAAATCCAGGACCTCATCCCGGGGATGATTTTACCGGGTATCATTACCAACATCACGGCATTCGGGGCTTTTGTCGATGTGGGTGTTCATCAGGACGGGTTGGTGCATATTAGCCAATTATCCCATACCTTTGTCAAGGACCCGAACGAAGTTGTGAAACTAAATCAAAAAGTCAGGGTGAAAGTGATGGACGTCGATATCGACAGGAAAAGGATAAACCTCTCCATCAAAGAAGCCATAGACCTCTAGCCATGAAGATCACCAAGAAATCACTGCTCACCATACTATTCCTGCTTATTGCTGGCTTGGCTGCCGAGGCCCAGATCATCCGGGGTGGCATCATCGCAGGGATGAACGCAACACAAGTTGACGGTGATGAAGTATTCGGTTATCATAAGTATGGTTGGAACCTGGGTGCTACGGCAATGATTCCTATAACCAAAAAAAAATGGTTTTTTGCCCTCGAAACGACCTATAGCCAAAAAGGCGCTTACCAGGCCCCTATTTGGGCAGACTCACTAAAAGACGGATCCTACAAACTCAACCTGAATTACCTCGAAGTGCCAATGCTTGTAATTTTCGAAGATAAAGGCGGACTCACCTTCGGCGCTGGCGCATCCTTGGGGAGACTCATCAAAGTTGAAGAATGGGAAAACGGGCGACGCGATACCAATACCACACTCAAAGGCCCTTATAATACGAACGATTTTGACATCTTGCTGGATTGCAGATTCAAATTATATAAAAAACTCAAATTTAATTTCCGATACTCATATTCAATGGCCAAGATCCGGAACCGGACTTATGACAATGGAATCTCTATCTGGGACCGGAAACAATACAACAACATGCTTACATTCAGGCTTATCTGGATCTTTAATGAAAAAATTAAAGCCTACGTAAAAAAGAAATAATGTCATGGAAGCGGAAGAACTGATCAACAGACTAGAGATGCTTGCACATCCCGAAGGTGGATATTACCGGGAGACTTACAGGGCCAGCGAGCGTATTCCTGCAAGCGTACTTCCTGCCAGATTTACCGGGGATCGCAGTTTCAGTACCAGCATATTTTTCCTGTTAAAATACCCTGATTTCTCCTGTCTTCACATGATTAAAGCGGATGAAACCTGGCATTTCTACCTTGGTGACCCATTGAAGATCGTAAGCATTAACAAGCAAGGGATGCTGGAAGAAGCAATTCTTGGAAACCGTCTGGACAAAGGAGAAATCCCGCAGCTGATGATCCCGAATGGCTATTGGTTTGGGGCTTCACTGGCAGAAAAAAAAGGTTTTGCCCTGGTGGGATGTACTGTGTCTCCCGGATTCGACTTTGAGGATATCAACTACGGAAAAAGAGAGGATCTACTGAAGCAATTCCCACATCTGGAAGACATCATTCTTGATTTTACCAGATGATCATTGGGGTTTCAATCAGAAAAAGGATTTAGCTTCGCTGAAGACTTTGTATCCTACGAGTGACCCAATCTCAAAATCAATGCTTATTAGACGCGTAGGCTTTCACTTCTTCCATATATCGCTCTGCGAGCTTTTTTGAGAAGAGATTATCCTCCATCATTCTTTCAGGATGCCATTGAACAGCGATCAGGAATGACTTCCCAATAGGTTCTTTCCACCCGAAAGCCTCGATGATGTCATCCGGAGCCTTAGCCCAGGGCACAAAAACACTTGACAGCTTATCCACAGCCTGATGGTGAAAGCTGTTCACTTTACCTTGCGGCACTTTCACAAGCTCGGCCAGAAAAGTTCGGGGAAGGATATTGATCTCATGTGTCGCCTTTTGTTCACCTGCCAGTCGATGTGTGATCATGGAAGGAATATCTGTTGCGATGTCAACATACAGGTTGCCTCCCTGGCTTACATTCATCAGCTGTTCCCCACGACAAATCGCAAAGATTGGCATCTTTAGCTCCAGTGCTTTCTTTATCAGCATCAGTTCCTGGCCATCTCTTACCCGGTCGACTTTCTCACACTTTGCAATTTTATCCTCTCTTTTGTAAAGTCCCGGAAAGATATCCGGACCACCGGTAAGTACCAAGCCGGCACAGCCTGAGAGTTCTTTGTCGGCTTCAGCACCTTTAAGCTGAGACATGTCCACACATTCAATATTTTTATCTATTTGCTGCAAATATGTATAATACAGTTTGTATTTCTCCTCCTGTCCTCCTTTGGAAAAAGCAATTTTCAGACTGCCATTACTTTGTGCCATGATGCCTGACATAAAAATGAAGTTAAGTAAGATAATAATAATGGGGCTTGTTATGAATTTCATTGTTTTGACATGTTTATCGATACCGGCTACGCTGCCAAGATCAAAGGTCAGCAAATATTGAGCGGAATTAATGAGGTATGTTCGAAGATGTAAACATTTGGTTGTTAAAAAGGATGTTAGGCTGAGGGCTAAAACCCCAAATGGTACTCAAACGTCATCCGCTGATATTCCTGGGTATACTGCCCATAAGAATCACGCAATACCATTTCACTTACTTCCATAGGCAAAGCCTTACGCTGAAACTCCATCAAAACCCTGACAAAAGGGCTGTTATCAAAAGTCCTGACATTCAGTTTCCGGGTACAGTTTAAACCGTAAGTTTTGGCCAGGTTGACAAAACCCGTTTCCTGAAAAGACGGAAGAATGAGGTTAAAACTTATGTCGTCATTTCCAAGGAAATTCACGGCAAGCAGGAGATCATGCGTCCCGAGTGTATTGTTATGCCTTGCAAGGTTTCGCCCCTGATCCGGAGACAAGAGTGAATTTTGAAAGAAGGGTGGATTGCAAACGATGAGGTCGAATTGCAATTCATTTTGCTGACAGAATTCCTGAACGCTGATCTTTTGAAGTTCGAGGCGATCAGGCCAAGGGCTATTTTGGAAATTCTCATGACATTGCCCGGCAGCCCCGGGATCTATCTCAATGGCGAAAACTTTTGCCTGAGAACGTTGTGCCAACATCAGGGACAAAATACCACAGCCACTGCCGACATCCAGAATCTGAGAAGCATATTTACACTCCGTCCAGGCACCAAGCAATACAGCATCTGTCCCGATTTTCATCGAAGAAGCCTCGTCTGACAAAGAAAATTGTTTAAAACGAAAGAGTCCGGACATCAGGGCTATGCATTTAAGTCAACCAGGCCTTCCGGAAGATCAACCAGGATGGTCTTCTTTTGCATATCGACTTTTTTAATGATCTCAGGGACTAATGGAATAAGGATCTCGTTTTTATCCTTAGTCACTTTCAGCAGGCTCTGTTCACGAAAATGCACAAAACCGTTAAGAATGCCCAGCAATCCGAGGGTTTTGTCTTTCACCTGAAATCCAAGCCAGGCATCTTCCTCATTCTCGTCTTCGGCCTCGGTGGAACGAAAGCTTTTCGGCAGATAAACAGGAATATTCAGCAAACCACCTGTGGACGCAATATTGAGGACATCAGTAAATTTTACTTCCAGTGAAAGACCGCTCAGCCCGGTGAGTTCTTCAACATGAAAAGGGATCAGACCATCTTCGAGATCCAGGAAAAAGAAGTCGATATCATCCTGTTGTAATGGGAGATCATTTTCAAGGACAATCTTAACGGCACCATGAAAGCCCAGGGCTTTACGGATGTGTCCATATAAAAAACAATCCTCCCTGTTAAGAATTTTATTCATCACAGGGAGGATTTGTAAGCATAACAATATATTTTACCCGAAACGGGTTGGTTCCAAATTAAGCTTCTGGTGTAGCTTCAGGTGCAGCTTCTTCAGCGGCAGCTTCGGCAACAACCTCAGGAGCAGCTTCGGCAACTACTTCAGGAGCTACTTCGGCAACTACTTCAGGGGCAACTTCGGCAACTACTTCAGGAGCAACTTCAGCAACTACTTCAGGAGCCTCAACAACTTCTTCAGCAACTGCAACAGCCACAACTTCTTCTTCAGCAGCAGCAGCTTCAGCGGCAGCTTCTTTTACCATCTTTTTCACGATGGCATCAGCTTTGGCTTGTTTTACCTTAGCTTCATGCTCCATGGCTTTTTTAGCCTCAGACTTGGAAGCCATCAGGATTTCGTTCTTCTTGCTGTTGATTTTTGTTTCTTTTTCAGCAACCCATGCCTGGAATTTCTCCTCAGCCTGTAACTCAGTTAAAGCGCCTTTGGCGACACCTTTAATGAGGTGGTTTTTGTAAAGTACACCTTTGTATGATAAAATCGCTTTTACCGTATCTGAAGGTGAAGCTCCGTTATTCAGCCACTCAATGGCTTTTTCGAAGTCAATGTCAATTTCTGCGGGCCTGGCCAATGGGTTATAAGTTCCGATCTTTTCGACAAAACGTCCGTCCCGTGGTGCACGACCATCCGCAATTACAATATGATAAAAGGGACGACCCTTCTTGCCATGTCTTTGTAATCTCATCCTTGCTGGCATAATCTTATGATTTAATGATTATTAATAAATAAAAACCCTACCCGAGGGTTTAAGGGGTGCAAAAGTAGCAAATTGTTTTCAACAAACCCAATCTTCCTGAATTTTTCCTATATTTTTACGACACAAAATGATGATGCACAAAACCCATCACCCCACACCCCATCACCCACACCCAACCCCATGTCCCCCTTCACCCACCTCCACGTCCATACCCATTATTCCCTGCTCGACGGTGCCGCCAGCATCAAAAGCCTCGTCACCAAAGCAAAAGAAGATGGGATGTCAGCCCTGGCCATAACCGACCATGGAAACCTCTACGGCGCCTACGAGTTCTTTAAAGAAGCCAAAAGCAATGGCATCAAGCCTATCCTGGGTTGTGAGATCTATGTTGCTGAAGGGAGTCGTTTTGCAAAACAAGGCAAAAAGGACAGATCCGGATACCATCTCATCTTACTTGCAAAAAACCTGGAGGGGTATTATAACCTTTGCCGGCTCAGTTCGCTGGGATTCATTGAAGGCTTTTATTACACACCACGGATCGACAAAGAGCTGTTAAAACAATATTCTGCAGGACTGATCGCCTGCTCGGCCTGTATCGGCGGCGAGATCCCGAATACAATTTTACACAGAGGTGAGGAAAAAGGAGAAGAAGTCCTGCAGGAATATCTCGGGATATTTGGCGACAACCTTTACCTGGAACTTCAGCGTCATGGCCTCCCTGAACAGGAACAGGTCAACCCTGTGCTGATGCGCCTGGCCGAAAAATACAACATCAGGTACATCGCAACCAATGATGTTCATTTCACTAATGCGCCTGATTATGAAGCACATAAAATTCTTATCTGCCTGAATACCGGAAAAGACCTTGACAATGCCTCCGAGGATCTTCATTATTCAGGACAGGAGTTTCTAAAGACTCAGGCTGAGATGACTGTTCTTTTCGAAGACCTGCCGGAAGCCATTGAAAACACACAACACCTGGTCGAGCGGATAGAAAATTACAGTATTGACCAAAAGATTCTCTTACCGGAATTCCCGCTTCCGGAAGGATTTGAAAGCGGGGATGACTTCTTACGTCACCTGACCCTGGAAGGCGCCAAAAAGCGTTACCCTGAAATCACCCCGGAAGTCCAGGAAAGACTTGACTATGAGCTTACTGTCATCAAAAACACCGGGTATGCCGGCTATTTTCTTATCGTCCAGGACTTTATCAGCGAAGCGCGTCGTATGGGCGTCCTGGTGGGTCCGGGTCGCGGATCAGCAGCAGGCTCAGCGGTCGCCTATTGTACCGGCATTACAAGCATCGACCCCATTCATTATAACTTGCTGTTTGAGCGATTCCTCAACCCCGACAGGATCTCAATGCCCGATATCGACATCGATTTCGACGATGAAGGCCGCAACAAAGTAATCCAATATGTCATCAATAAGTACGGTGAAAAAAGAGTAGCCCAGATCGTCACTTTTGGAACCATGGCAGCCCGGTCAAGCATCAGGGATGTAGCCAGGGTCTTGAAACTGCCTCCATCCCAGGCCGACTATCTCGCAAAACTAGTCCCACCAACTCCTGGCACAACACTTCAATCAGCCTATAAAGAGGTAAAAGAACTGGAAGACCAGCGAAAAAAAGGAGATGATCTCGTAAAAAAGACCCTGGAATTCGCCCAGACACTTGAAGGCTGTGCCCGCCATACCGGCACCCATGCCTGCGGTGTCATCATCGGGAAAGAAGACCTCATTGGCCTGGTTCCGCTCAGCACGTCCAAAGATACCGAGATGAAGGTATCGCAGTATGAAGGGACGTTCATTGAGAATGTCGGCTTACTCAAAATGGACTTCCTGGGACTCAAAACACTATCCATCATCAAAGACAGCCTCGTCAATATCAAACGCAGGCACGACGTCGACATCGACCTGGAAACCATCAGCCTGGAAGACGAAAAGACTTATGAGCTCTTTCAAAGAGGAGATACCATCGGCATCTTCCAGTTTGAAAGTGACGGGATGCGTAACTATCTGAAACGCCTGAAACCCACGAATATAGAAGACCTCATCGCCATGAATGCCCTGTTCAGACCTGGTCCGATGGAACAAATTCCTACTTATATCTTACGCAAACACGGCAAAGAAAGAGTAGAATATCCGCACAAATTACTCGAAGACATTCTCCGTCCGACCCAGGGAATCCTGATTTACCAGGAACAGATCATGAAAACCGCTCAGATCCTTGGCGGATTCTCGCTCGGGAAAGCCGACATCCTGCGGAAAGCCATGGGCAAGAAAGACATGGTGATCATGGAGAAACAGAAGGAAGAATTTATTGAAGGAGCTGCCGTACATGAAATCGACAGGGAAAAAGCCATCAAGATCTTCGACCTGATGATGGAGTTTGCCAAATATGGCTTCAACCGATCACACTCTGCCGCCTATAGCGTGCTTGCCTACAGAACAGCTTACCTCAAAGCCCATTACCCTGCGGAGTTCATGGCTGCCATCCTCACGCACAACCTCAACGAAATCGGGAAAATCACCTTTTTTATTGAAGAATGTAGCCGGATCAATATCAAAGTCGCCGGGCCTGACATCAATGAAAGCGAATTGAAATTCACGGTAAATGCCGAAGGACAGATCCGTTTTGGGCTGGCTGCCATCAAAGGCATCGGGGAAGCTGCCGTCGAAAACCTCATTGAAGAACGAAAAAACAAGGGTCCTTTCCAGAGCTTTTTCGACCTCGTAAGGCGTGTAAACCTTAGAACCGTAAACCGGAAAAGCATGGAAGCCCTGGCGATGGCAGGCGCTTTCGACAGCTTTGAAGGCGTACACCGCGCTGTTTTCTTCCAAAAAGAAGGGAATGATGAGACCACATTCCTTGAAAAGGTGATCCGGCATGCCTCGAACATCCAAAGCCGACTTAAAGAATCGCAAAATGACCTTTTTGGCGAAAGCGGGCATGCCAACATCGCAGATCCTTTACTTCCGGTCTGCCCACCCTGGAGCAAACTTGAACAACTCCGAATGGAAAAGATGGTCACTGGATTTTATATCTCCGGCCATCCCCTTGATGACTACAAGACAGAGATTCAGCATTTTACCAACGCAAATCTTAGCACACTCAACAATGACCTCACACAATTCAGGGGGAAAGAGATCCGTTTTGCCGGCATGGTGTCAAATGCGGTGACCAAAATGACTAAGACGGGCAAAAGTTTTGGTTCTTTCAACCTCGAGGATTATAACGGCAACCTCAACCTCGCACTCTTCTCAGAGGACTTCCTCAGATTCAAACATTTCCTGAATGAGGGCGAATTTCTCTTCATCAAAGCCAGGGTTGAGTCGCGATACAACAATCCGGATCAGCTAGAAATCAAGGTACAGCAGATCACCCTTTTGTCGGAGACGCTGGAGAAATTCGTCAGCGAAATTACCATTACAGCCAACCTCCAGGATCTTGACGATATCTTTATTAAAAAACTAAAAACGACCTTGACAAGTTCCAAAGGAAAGTGCCACCTGAAAGTGATCATCAAAGACAATGATGAAAATTTAGCAATTAACTTTTACTCAAAAAGCATAAAGCTGAATTCCAGCGACTTAATAAAAAAAGTCAAAGAATTGCCGCAATTATCCTACCAGCTAAATTAATTTCACAAAAAAGCATAAATGTTGGTGAGATTTCTTGGTGAGTATGACAGAAACACTTAATTTTGTAAAAGCTAACATATCTAGACACATTAATTTATACCCCTATGGCACTCGAAATTACAGATGCGACCTTTGACGAAATCGTCCTAAAATCAGACAAGCCGGTACTTATTGACTTTTGGGCTGAATGGTGTGGTCCATGCCGCATGATCACGCCAATTGTTCTTGAAATTGCACAAGAATATGAAGGACGCGCAATCGTCGGGAAGGTTGATGTGGACGAAAATCCTGGCATCACCGGAAAATACAGCATCCGTAACATCCCGACCATCCTGTTCTTTAAAAATGGAGAAATTGCTGACAAACAAGTTGGTGCCGTTCCAAAAAGCGTACTCGTTGGTAAACTGAACAGCCTGCTTTAAAACATTCGTTTAGAAAATACGTTATTCCCAGGTTCATCACGTTTCGGCGGGTGAGCCTGTTTTTTTTATCCTGAAACAACATCATAGTGGATATCATTCTCGATCAAAATAAATTTCAACAATTCAGCCAGCTTGAATTCGTCGCGAGACAGGTAGTGGAAGGCTTTATCACCGGGCTGCACAAAAGCCCTTTTCATGGCTTTAGTGTTGAATTCGCCGAACACCGCCTCCACAACCCCGGCGAATCGATTAAAAACATCGACTGGAAACTTTATGGCAGGACCGATAAACTCTTCTCCAAACGCTATGAAGAAGAAACGAACCTGCGTTGCCAGATCATTATCGACATTTCATCCTCCATGTTTTATCCGCATAAGGAAAAACCATCGCTGGAAGACCCGAATAAAATTACCTTTTCCGTTTATGCAGCCGCTGCAATCATGTCGCTGCTCAAGACCCAGCGAGACGCTGTAGGGCTCACCGTTTTCTCCGACAACATCAAGCTGTTCACCCCAACGAAGTCTAATTCCCTTCATTTAAAATATCTCTACCAGGAACTTGAGAAACTGCTGCGGCCTATTCCTGTTGATGAGCAACGTCTAACCCATGCCACTTCCGTATTGCATGAAGTGTCCGATAACATCCACAAACGATCCCTGGTCATCATTTTTAGTGATATGTTCGAGACAGGGAGTAATTTTGAAGAACTCTTTTCGTCGCTACAGCATCTGCGGCACAACAAACATGAAGTGATCCTTTTCCATGTCGTCGACAAAGCCCATGAGCTCGATTTCAAATTCGAGAACCGTCCCTACCGGTTTATCGATGTTGAAACCGGGCAGGAACTCAAGGTACATCCCAATGAAGTCAAAGACACCTATGTGAATGCTGTCAATGAATTCAAAAACCAGCTCAAACTCCGCTGCGGACAATACCGTATCGACTTTGTAGAAGCGGATATCAACGAGGGATTCCGGCAAATTTTACTACCGTATTTGTTGAAGCGGGAGAAGCTTTTCTAATTCGCTCACAGATTACGCAGATTTCAGGACGAGTCACAGAGATAATTTCTGTGTAATCTGTGTTTCATTTTCTCTGTGTCCTCTGTGTGAAAAAAATATTTCCCATATTTGACAAAAGCTTTCCACATGAACATAAAACTGCCAAAACTACTGATCCTCATGCTGCTCCTGGGTTTCCAAAGCCTTGCAGAAACTTCTGAAAACCATCCAAAGCTGCTGATCGCAAGTAATGGCTCCACAAAATATTCTATCCGATTATTCAAAGAACCAAAGCCTGTTGAACTTCAGTCCGCCAAATTGTTACAGGATTATCTTTTCAAATCAACCCAGGTTGAATTTAAAATTAAAGGGAACGATTCGCTGAATGGCAAAACCTCTATCTATCTAATGACTGAGGGCCACAGCGATTTCTTCACCTACCCTATTCCCTGGAAAAAAATCAATCCGGATGGCTTCATCATCGCCATTGCCGGGCAAAACATCCTCATCGCCGGGGGCAGCGACAAAGGTCTGCTCTGTGGCATCAGCCACTTTTTGGAGAAATACCTGGGCATCCGCAAGTTCAGCGACAAAGCAGAACTCCTCCCTCACTGGCCCGTTTTGAGCATCGAGCCTGTAAATGAGCTACAAAATCCGGCCTTCGAATACCGAAGCAATCACATTAAAGATCCTGCTTATGACGAATGGCACGGACTGGACAACTATAACGACACCTGGGGAATGTATGTTCATACCTTCAATAAGCTCATTCCGCCTCAGGAATACTTTTCCACCCATCCTGAATATTTTTCCCTCCTCCCTGCCGGCCGCGTACCCGATGCCCAGCTCTGCCTGAGCAACCCGGCTGTCCTGAAACTCGTGATTGAAAGATTGGGAGAAAGGATCAAACTTGAACCTTCGAAAAAATACTGGTCTGTCTCACAAAACGACACTTACAGTCCGTGCGGATGCGAAAACTGCAAAAAGCTGGACCTAAAATATGGCGGCCCTTCCGGCACCATGATCTGGTTCGTAAACCAGGTGGCAGCTGCCTTTCCCGACAGGCAGGTCAGCACCCTCGCCTACCAGTACACACGTTCCGCGCCACGCAACATTAAACCCAGGGAGAATGTCAACATTTTCCTGTGCAGCATTGAATGTGACCGAAGCAAAGCCCTCACCGAACACCCTGGCGGCCAGTCTTTCGTGAAAGATGTGGAAGAATGGAGTAAGCTTACCCACAACATCATGATCTGGGATTATATCATACAATACCGCAGCATGATGAGCCCCTTCCCCAACTTCCCTGTGTTGCAGCCCAACCTGCAGTTCTTTGCCAAGATGAAAATCCCCATGGTTTTTGAACAAGGGCCAAGCATCATGGGCCATTCAGAATTCTCAGAACTCAGGGCTTACCTGGCTGCCAAGCTCCTTTGGAACCCCGATGTCAAGATTGACTCTGTCATGAATGACTTCTGCACTGGCTATTATGGAAAGGCCGGACCTATGATCCTGGATTACATAGGAACGATGAATCATGAACTGAAGTCATCAGGGGAAGAGCTGGGAATCTATGGTTTGCCAAAACCTTCTGATAATGGATATCTAAGTCAGCCTAATATAAAAGCTTATGCAGTGATCTTCGACCAGGCAGAAAATGCAGTTAAGGATGACAAGATTTTCCTTGAAAGAGTTCGTGCGGCGAGACTCCCCTTACAGTTCGCCACCCTGGAGATCGCGAAAATACTGGGTGTACAGCCGGGAGGCTTTTTTACCAAAGACGAAAAAGGAAGCTTTAATCTCCGCAAAGACCTGCTTGTCATGCTCGATACCTTCCTGGTCCGTTGCAAACGCAATGACATCAAAGGATTGAACGAAAAGGGAAATGCGCCTGATGAGTTTTACAAAAACACCCTGGCATTCCTGAATACCAGCTATCAGCCGAACCTGGCTTACCTGGCACCTGTAAGCCTCGACCCTCCTGCGAGTCCGAAATACAATAAGGGAAATGCGCAGGCTCTCACTGACGGACTTTGTGGCCTGGATGATTATTCCTTAAACTGGCTGGGCTGGGAAGGCGAAAATATGAATGCCGTTATTGACCTGGGAAAGCTTATGGAGATGAGCAGCATCACCCTGAATTTCTTACAGGACAACAACGCCTGGATCTTCATGCCATTATCCGTAACCTTTTCAATATCAGAAGATGGCAAGAAATATAAGGACTGCGGAACGAAAAAAACGATGACCGACGCGAAGGCTGTCGGCTTTCTTACAGAAGAAATAAAAACAACAATCTCAACGACAAAAGCCCGCTATATCAGGGTGACTGCCGTGAACCAGAAGACTTGCCCGGTTTGGCATAAGGGGGCAGGTGGGAAATGCTGGATCTTTGGGGATGAGATCAGGGTAAACTAAACAGCTTGTGGTAATAAAGGAAAAGACTTATCTTTGAGAATGAAGACAAAATCGAAAGTTCTCAGTTTTATGCTGTTTGGATTTTTAATAATCCCATTAATCAGCTCCTCACAGATTGTGTGCCGAATGGGAAATTATTCGGCTTTACCCGGTCAGCAGATCATCGTGCCAGTGAAGATTAATGGCTTTACAGATCTTGGGTCCATGTCGTTGAACATTCTTTACGATCCTACAGTCTTGGCTTATACAGGTAATTCATCCTGGGATACCACGCTGAACGGAGGATTTTACATGACCAATGGTGGAAACGGACAATTTGGAATCGGCTGGTTTTCAATGGTTCCTGTTAGCATAGCAGATACAGCTATCGTCGGTACTATTGAGTTCAATTATATTGCAGGTAATTCTGCACTTGTCTTTGACCTCTGGTCACCCGGTGCCTGCGAATTCTCTGATGAGTTTGGTTCAACTGTTTACGCACAGTATATAAATGGGTCAGTAACAGGTGGCGGTCCGTCGCCATCATGCAGCAATTCCTTCAGTATTGCCACGGGCCCTACCCTGTCAATTTCAGTGGTTGCAAGTGTAGTGAATTCCAGTCCTGTCTATAATTATGCCTGGGACTTTGGCGACGGAACCACGGCATCAGGGCCTTCAATGGGTGTCAATCACACCTATACGACTTATGGAACATATAATATCAGCCTGACCACCTGGGGGTATAATTTATGCGTTGCATCATCTTCATTACCTGTTACGCTCACTTCATGCAATATGTACGGGACTGTTTTTGCACACAATACTCTTTGTCTTGATACAGGGATGGTGCAATTTTATCAATATGATACACTGACCAGCAACTACAACCTTTACGATTCAGTGTCTTTTGCAAATCACTATTTCCAGCCGGGTTATACACAGGGGGTTTATCTTTTGAAAGTCATCCCTGGCAGTACTTCTGCGTCCTTGTCGATCTGTGTGCCTACGTATTATGGAGATACGCCATTCTGGAACATGGCACCTGTCATAAATCCCTGTCAGACGTTAAGTCCATATAACATTCACATGACGCAAATTATTGGAACAAGTCCCGGTCCGGGAAATATTGGCGGAACCATAAGTACCTTATTAAAACAAACGAACGCAGGCATACCTGCGGAAGGAATTGAAATATTACTTACTTCGCTCAGTGATTCAATCCTGGCAGTTTACTATTCTGACAATACTGGTGGATTTCATTTTAACAACCTGGCTTATGGGACTTATAAGCTCCGCGCAGAAATTACATCGGTACACTGCACGCCGATTATTATAACACTTTCACCCTCGAATCCCTCCGATACAAACCTGATTTTAAACGTCACCCCTGCAGGAATTATTCTTGGGCTTTCTTCAAATACCACCCACTTGCCTTTTACTATCGGGAAAATATTCCCAAATCCAGCCAGTGACAGGCTATCCATTGAGGTTACCGGGGCTGCTCTGATCAATTACAGTATTGAGGTCTATAACCTTCTTGGGCAGACCGTGATCAGCCAGGAAAATTTACAGACAGGCGGAAACAATCTTATCAGCCTGAACACTGAAGGTTTAATGCCCGGAATTTACCTGTTGTCCTTTAAAACGGCTCATGGAGAGGTACTGAGAAGGAGTTTTAGTATTTGCAGGTAAAGAGGTTAAAATCCGCGAGAGATAGTATGAAAACAATGAAAATATTTCCGGTTTTGTGCTTCATTACCTTATGTATGGCAATAGCTGCACAGGGACAGATAATAGAATTGAAATTCACTTCTCTTGTTTACGGGAGCCATGTTGATCTGGATAGCGTCAGGGTAAGGAACATCACACATCCCGGAGACACAGTACTTTACTGGCCTGATACTACCCTGATGATTGGCTATCTAGGTGTTGAAGGGCCATTAAATGATCAGTTTTCAGCTTTTAACATGCGACATTCTTCAGCAAATCCAGTCATCGATAAGGCTGACATCCAAATATTCCTTCCAGCTGGCGGTTATGTGTTTCTCAGGATTACTGATATTTCGGGAAGCCTGATCCTGGAAATGAATCAATATTTTTCAGCAGGATCTCATGTGTTCCGGTATTATCCTTCCAAGCCGGGTATCAGCATTATTTCAGCCAGATATCAGTCAGAAGTAAAGTCATTGAAATTAATTTACACAGGTAGTGAAAACCGCAATAATCAGTTGAATTATATGGGGACTCAATCCGCGAAGCCCATAACAAAATCAGTGAGTTCATCACTTCCTTTTTTGTTCTACCCCGGAGATACAATACAGTTGCAGGGATGGCACAACGGGCAAAACGCCATTCTTAACACAGCTCCGGTGGCAAGTAAAGATTATGCATTTATGTTTGGATTGAATTATCCCTGTCCCGGTCTGCCACAATTTGAATATGGAGGGCAGGTTTACAATACTGTGCAAATTGGGACACAGTGCTGGATGAAAGAAAACCTGAATATTGGAATCAAAGTAAATAGTATCTACATACCTTATCTATATCATTATGATATGCACAATGACGGGAAGATAGAAAAATATTGCTTCAACAACGACACGGCCAATTGTACTGTTTACGGAGGTATTTACGAGTGGAATGAAATCATGCAATATCAGAATTCGCCGGGAATCCAGGGGATTTGTGCCTTAGGCTGGCATATTCCCACGAACGAGGAATGGTGTACGCTGGCGTCTTATCTTGATTCGACGGTCACATGCAGCTGGGGAGCCAACGGGACTTTTGTAGCGGACAAATTAAAGGAGACAGGTATTGCACATTGGTATTCCTTTAACCTGAGTGCAAGCAATGAAAGCGGATTTACGGCTTTGGCGGCATCCTACCGCCATCCTGTGGGTGAATGGCCTGCAGCTATTGCAAATCAGCGTGCTCTTTTCTGGACCTCCTCAACGTACTCACTCAGTTCGGCATGGGCTTATTCATTGGGTTATAATATCAGTACCATTAGCAAACTGCCAAATCAGATGCAGATGGGAGAATCTGTTCGTTGTATCCTGGATTATTGAGAATGTATAAAATCCAAATGGATTATTGTACCTTTGTAAACAAAAAAGATACTGTTTTTGATTATATAACACATTGAATATGAAATTACTACTTGAAATTCAGGACAATAAAGCAAGCTTCTTTTTGGAATTGATTAAGAATTTCAGATTCATCAAGGCAAAACCTATATCTGCCGATAATGCAGCTTTGCTTGAAGAAATTCAAGAAGCTGTCTTAAATATGAACCTTGTAAGTGAAGGTAAATTAAAGGCCCGTCCTGCTTCGGAATTACTCCATGAATTATAGCATCTTCACCATACCACCCTTTGACAAGCAATTAAAAAAGCTCTCAAAAAAATATCCTTCTCTCAAATGTGTATCTGTTAACGATTTATGACAAATCCGAGACCCCGGATATTACTGATAAGCTTCTTATTGAACTGCTTACACAAATAAAATAGAAATAAAATGTCGTCCCTTAGTGTTCTTTGTGAAACCCTTAGTGATCCTTTGTGCCACACCTTTTTTAAGTGGCTTCACAAAGTCACACCAAGGGTATCACAAAGGATCACAAAGATTTAAATATATTAATCTTGTCTAAGCTTACCTACCCAGGGAATGAACTGCAAGCCTTCTCCAAAGCTGTGAACTGGAAGAAGTATGTGGCTCGTCATATGAAGCCCTATATCAAGGGATGCGTGCTGGAAGTAGGGGCAGGAATCGGATCAAATACCCTGTACCTGATGCACCAGGGAATCGAAGACTGGCTGTGCCTGGAACCGGATTCCCAGAACCTGAAAACACTGAAGAAGAAGATTACACACAACGAATTATGCTCCAGATGCCGCACCCAGCTGGGGACATTGGCCACTATCGGCAAAGATGAGATGTTCGACACTATTTTATATTATGATGTTTTAGAACACATTAAAAACGACAACCTGGAAGTCATCAATGCCTTCAGCCACCTGCGTCCCGGCGGAAACCTCATTATACTCGCACCGGCGCATCAGTCGATGTTTTCTGCATTTGATGCGGCTATCGGGCACTTCAGAAGATATAATAAAGTAAGCCTGCGGGCAGTCATGGGAGATGGAATGAAGGAAATCACCTGTATTTACCTGGATTGTTTTGGATTTCTTGCCTATAAGATTTACAGCACCTTTGCAAAAAAAAGGAACATCAGTGGTGGAAATGTAAAGCTTTGGGATAAGCTGCTGATTCCATTATCTGTTATCTTTGACAGGATTTTTAATTACAGGATCGGGAAATCGATATTAGGAATTTATCAAAGGAATTTAAATAAATAAGTGGGTTCACGGTAGATTACGCAGATTTTAGCCTTTCGACAAGCTCAGGGACCGCTGATCAATAAATGAGATTTCTACTTTTTGTAATCGACTAAAAATAAAGTATCTTTGAATTATGATTGTAAAAGACCAAATATCACTGAGAAAAGATGACTTTAAAACATTATGTCAGGACCATCATGTGAAATACTTATATGCGTTTGGATCTTCTGTTACTGAGAATTTTGACACTGACAAAAGTGACATTGATTTGCTTGTCGAAATAGATGACATTGACCCTATTGAACGAGGTGAAAAGTTAATTTCCCTGTGGGATTTGTTTGAAAGTTTCTTCAGAAGAAAAGTCGATTTATTAACGGATTCTTCTATCAAAAACCCAATTTTAAGAAAAAGTATTAATTCCACTAAGATTCTGATTTATGACGGAGCAAGGGAAAAAGTACTTATTTGACATCTTGCAAGCCATTGAGCTGATAGATCAATTCATGGGTTCCATTAATAATTACGATGATTATCTGATCGATTTAAAGACTCAAAGTGCTGTTGAGCGTCAATTGTGTATTGTTGGAGAAGCGGTTAACAAATTTGACAAATTATTCCCCGACCTGCCTCTTGAAAATGCCCGCAAAATCGTAGGATTCAGAAACAGATTGATTCATTCCTATGATTCAGTGGATTCGTCAATGATATGGGCTATTCTGAGAAATCATATTCATCCATTGAAGCAAGAAATAGTTGAGAAATTTCTATAATTGATTTATACTTCCAGTCTTTGTATATACAGTTTCAATCTGATTATGCAAAGAAAAATATTCACGCAGATTACGCAAAAATGAGTTACGAGAATAATATTGAAAACCTAATTTTAAGGGATGCTTTTAGAACGGATATTCCGTTGATTTCTGACTTGATTAAAGAGCTGGCAGTTTATGAAAAGCTGCTTCATATTGCTTTGTTCAGCGAAGCGGATCTGGAACGGGCACTGTTTGGTCCTAAGCCTTATGCCTATGTTGTTCTGGCTGATTATCAAGACAAACCTGCCGGGTTCGCCTTGTTTTTCTTTAATTATTCTACGTTCGTCGGGAAACCTGGTTTGTACCTGGAAGATCTCTTTGTTCGTCCGGAATACCGTGGCTATGGCATTGGAAAGGCGTTACTCCGGACGCTAGGTAATATCGCCCTCGACAACGACTGTGGCCGCATGGAATGGTCGGTCCTTGACTGGAACAAGCCTGCCATTGACTTTTACCTCCGCCTGGGTGCCAGACCCATGGATGAATGGACGACTTTCCGCATGGACCGGCAAACCCTGGAAGAGTTTTAATACGAGTTGTTGCCGATGCCAAAGAAAATCTCCCTGTATGTTGCCTTGATCCTCGGGATCCTCATCACTGTTTACCGGCTTAATACGGTATCGGAGAAGGAGACTTCGTGGGATGTATTGGGATATTATCTCTACCTCCCGGCCACTTTTGTGCATCACGACCCTTTACTGCATGATGTGAGCTGGCTTAAGAAACTCAATGAGGAGAAACAGCTGACAGGGACTTTGTACCAGCTTTCTTCGAACAACAAAGGCGAGCCCATGTATTTCTTTCTCTATGGGATGGCGCTGTTTTACCTGCCTTTCTTTTTCATCGGACAGCTCTTTGCCGCACTGAACGGCCTTCCCATGGATGGCTTTAGTTATCCCTACCAGTTCAGCCTGGTGGTGGGGGCAGTGCTTTACACCTTGACTGGCTTGTATTTCCTAAGGAAAATATTGCTCAGATTTTTCACGGAAGCGGTGAGCGCACTCACCCTCATCCTGGTCGTTTTGGGAACAAATTACATCAACCACCTCACGCTGAAAGACCTGGAGCCTGTGAATGTGTTGTTTATGCTGATGAGCATCATCGTTTGGAACAGCATCCGCTGGCACGACAGTGGAAATCCGAAGTACTTCAGATACAGCATGCTTGCCTGTATGATGATGGCCTTGGTGAAACCGAGCGAGATCATGGTGATGATGATTCCATTTCTGTGGGGTGTTCAAAGCATCAAAGAATTCAAGACAAAGATCCTGAGTGTGATTACTGACAGAAAAACCTTGTGGAGCACGATTGGTCTGTGTTTCCTGTTGGCCATGCCCCAGATGACCTATTGGACGCTAAAGACAGGTTTTCCTGTCTACGACAGTTATAAAAATGCCGGGGTTGGATTGGATTTTTTCTCGCCGCATATATTGAATGTCTTGTTCAGTTACCGCAAAGGCTGGCTCTTATACACGCCAATCATGAGTTTTGCCCTAATTGGCTTCTACTTTGTTTACAGAAATGAGCGTTCCATTTTTGCAGCCATAACAATCTATTTCCTGGTAGCATTTTACATCATTGCCAGCTGGACCGAATGGTGGTATGGCGCTGCCTTCTCCTGCAGGCCGCTGATCACAAGCTATCCCCTGCTGGCAATTTGCCTGGGCTTTTTCCTGACTTACCTTTTCAAGTTAAAAAAAGTCATTCAAATTGCCTTTGGCCTGGTTTTTCTGGGGATGATATACCTCAACCAATTCCAGTGGTGGCAGTTGAGAAATTACATCCTGGATCCTTACCGCACAACAAAAGAGTATTACCGGGCCAGTTTCTTAAAAACCAGGGTGAGTGCTGAAGACAGGGCATTGCTTTTGTTTGAAAGACCCTATAAGGAAGGTTATCAGTTTACGGATAAGGAAAATTATCTTCGTCGCGACCTGGTAAAACAGACCTATGACCATAGCAATGACAAGCAGGTAATCAGGGACAGCAGCGGGAATGCCTGTTACCATATCAGTCCTGAGATTGAATATTCAAACGGCTTTGAATACAAATACAGTGCGTTGACACAAAAAGATCATCTTTGGATCAGGGCAAGTGTGGATATCCGATACGCGCCCGGGTTTCCAGGCGAGCTCCCCTGCCTGGTGATGTGCATGGATCATCAACATCGGAGCTATGGATATTTTGCCCCTGAAATAAAAATCGACTCCAGCCAAACGCCTTGGCATACATTCACTGCAGAGTTTCTAACCCCTGAACTGCGCAGCAGCGGGGATCCATTTAAATGCTACATCTGGAACCGGGGCAAAAGGAGCTTTGATGTGGATAACTTCAGGCTTGAGATCTTCGAGCCGAAGAAATAATCGGGAGACAGGGAATATTCGGTCTGATTTGGCACCTAAGGGGCCAGGGGATGCGGGGCCACGACTCCGAACCGGCCTCACGATAAAGATAAATATCTTCATCAAGCAACCTTCCATAAAATCATTGTCTTAAAATAAATAGTCTTGTCGCTATTGGCAATTTTCTATTTACCTTCGAAAACTGAAGCTTAACACAAACGGATTAACTCTAAATCAAATGAAAAAAGCATTTTTAATGGTTCTCATCGCAATCCTGGGAATCACAGTTATGGCTCAAAAGCCAGCAATCACTGAGAAAAAAGACAAGAAAGTGGAAGCCCCTGCTGCTGTTAAAGCTGCTTTCCTGAGAGATTATACTGCTGCCACAAAAGTGAACTGGTCAGCTGAAGGAACAAGCTTTGAAGCAGAATTCATGCTGAACAATGTAGAATATTCTGCTGTTTACGACAACAACGGTCAGCGCAAAGAAGTCGAGATGAGCATCAAAGTTGCCGACCTCACACAAACGTCCCGTGATTACATCAAAGATCATTATGCCGGATACAAAATCACCGAAGCATCAAAAATCACCGGCGAAAGCGGTAACATAAGTTATGAAGCCGAACTCACCAAAGGGAAAGAGGTTATGGATGTGATCTTTGATGTGAATGGTCGATTTTCCAAAGAAGTTAAAGGGAAATAATACCACACACACCCCTACATAACAATGCCCCGACCGCTGCTGTTAATCGCAATCCTATTCATGGGCATGGGATTTTTACGGGCTCAACCCATACGTAACCTCCCTGATTTTCAGAAAGCAGCTGTCTCTTATAGTCCTGGAGCCTATGACAAACTCAACCAGCTGCGCTTAAACCAGCTACAAGCTGATGTTCAAAAGGCACAATTACTAAAACCCCAGGTATTCTTAAGCTCAGATTACCTCTTAGCACCTTTCTTTTCTAACAACGGCCAGGCTGTTGCTATCACCCCAAATCCTTCATCAAAGGCTTTTGGCTATGATGCTGCACTCACGAATGGTGGACTTTATGCAGCACAGCTTAATGTGAGCTATCCTTTGCTCAATAAGCCTGTTTACCAGGCCTTTGCGGCCGAAAACGAGCTCAGCAGACAAGTTTTGCAACAGGAAAGCAAAACTTTGTTACACAAACTGTCCAATGATGTTACCACCCTTTACATCGACTGTTACCAAACTCAACAACAAATCAAATATTTGAGCACCCTTACCGGCCTGATCAAAGAGCGGGAGAAAGTGGTGCAAAGCCTCGTAGAACAAGGGATCATGTCACAGAATGATTATTTGCTGATCGACATTGAAATCAGCAGCAGGGAATTCGACATCGCTCAACAAAAGGCAGCCCTGTGTGCTTCATTCTCAGCACTAAATAACTTATGTGGAATCAGCGACACTACAGTACCTGCACTTTCTGCCCCTGACATAGCACTCAGTAAAATCCTTGACAAATTTAACTATCAGCAAAAATTCAGCCTCGACAGCATGGACCTGATCGCGCAACAGCAGGTCTCAAACACAAAATACAAACCACAGCTTCAGCTCTATGGCAACACCGGTCTCTATGCCAGTGATGCAGCAAACATCCCGCACAACGTCGGACTCAGCGCGGGTCTTCACCTCGCCCTTCCTTTGTATGACGGTCATCAGCGAAATATCACCGAACAACAGACAAAAGTCATGCTTCAGACACTTGGGAAATACCAGGATGACCAGGATCTGCAGCAAAAGAATAACTTTGCTTCGCTGTTGCAACAAATGAACGAGCTAAGGCTATCTATCGGGTATCTCGACAAACAGATAGCAACCCAGAAAAGGCTGTTACTCTTGATGCATTACAAGGTCGCCTCTGGACAAATTTCTGTTACAGATTACCTGTTGGCTGTCAGGGATTTCGGCATCGCCAGTCAGAATAGGATACAGACCCAGTCGCAGTTGTGGCTCCTCATGAACCAGTATAATTACCTCAATTGGTAAAAATGACCCAAAATCACAAGATACAATGGCTGTTTTTTTTCATCGGGCTCTCCAGCCTAGGCCTAATGTCATGCCTTAGAAACCAGGCAGCTGTCGAGGCCGTTAAAGTGAGACCGGAAGTCAGCACAGTAGCCGTGAGATACGAAACCATCGTACAATACCTCAACCTCAATGCTGTCACGGCTTTTCAGAAGAAAGACAACATCCGTTCGACCATCACGGGCTATATCAGCAATCTCACTTTTAAAACCGGGGATTACATTGAGGCTGGCGCTATATATTGTTATATCACCACAAAGGAGCAAAAGGCGCTGAAAAATATCACAAGCAGTGATACTACGACCCTGAGATTCCGCAAACCAATAGCAATATTCTGCAGTGCAAGTGGTATCATCACTGCACAACAGGCGCTTCAAGGCGATTATAGCAGTGAAGGGGATGTGCTGGCTTCCGTGAGTGAACCTTCCTCATTGGTGGTTTTGCTGAATGTTCCTTATGAAAACCATCAATATGTCTTCCCAGGAAAGTCCTGTGAAATTCTGCTTCCTGATGGGAAAACCATCAAAACTAAAATAAGCCGCGAAATTCCTACCATCGATGCCGCTTCTCAATCCCAGGTTTTTATGGTCAGTCTTTCCGGTCAAAGTCTTCCCGAAAACCTAAACGTGACGGTGAATGTCGTGCAAAGCACTTCGGAAAATGCCCTGGTGGTGCCACGTGCAGCTATTCAAACGAATGAAACTCAGGATGAATTCTGGGTCATGAAGCTGATCAACGATTCTTTGGCAGTGAAATCAGACATCATCCTGGGTCTGCAAAACGACTCTATGAGCGAAATCAAGGGTATGGGCATTTCTGAGCACGACAAGATCATTGTGAGCGGGGCTTTCGAATTACCCGACTCTTCTGTGGTGAAAACACTTAAGTCACCACACTGACATGCGACAAGCGCATCATTTCTACAAGAAGCCAATACTGGGGCTGTTTATCCTGCTAATCGTGGCAGGTGTCTATAGCTTCACCAAACTAAAGACAGGACTGTTCCCCGACATCACCTTCCCTAAGATCAAAGTCATCGCGGATGCCGGACAGCAACCCGTTGACAAAATGATGACCACGGTGACTATCCCCCTGGAGAACAGCATCAAACGCACAGAAGGGCTGGATTATATCCGCAGTACCACCAGTCGGGGCAGTTGTGAGATCTCAGTATTCTTAAAATGGGATGTGGATGTCGACATGGCACGCCTGCAGATTGAATCGCTGATCAATCGTTCGAAATCAAAACTGCTGCCAGGAACTGAAATCAGCGTCGAGAAAATGAATCCCAGCATCCTGCCGGTGATGGGGTTTTCGCTCGAAGGCAAGCGCTCACAGATAGAACTCAGGAAAATTGCCACGCTGCAGATCAAGCCTTTCCTTGCAGCCACCCCGGGCGTATCCGATGTTGCCGTGATCGGGGGAAAGACCAAAGAATACCAGGTCATCCTCAATCCCGACAGGATCAGTGAGCTGGGCGTCACACCCACGCAGGTTGCTGCGGTCATCGGACAGTCCAATGTTTTGCTGTCGAATGGTTATATCAGCGACTACAAACGACTGTACCTCACGCTTACAGATAATGCCATCGACAACAAGACTCAGTTGGAGAACCTGATCGTCCTAAACTCAAAGATGCGCATGGTGAGACTCAAAGATGTAGCGGAAATCCGGATCGGTGAGATGCGGGATTACCTGAAGATCAATGCCAATGCTAAGGATGTCCCGCTTATCGCCATCGTAAAACAACCCACTGCAAATCTCATTGATGTCAATGATGGTGTGATGGCCAGAGTAAAAGAACTCGAAAAGATACTTCCGCCGGATGTCAAGCTCAGGCCATATTATCAGCAGGCTGATTTCGTCAACAAAAGCATTAAAAGCATCAAAGATGTCCTGTGGATCGGAATTTTACTGGCCATCTGCGTTGTAATCTTCTTCCTGAGGTCATTCCGGTCGAGTTTCGTGGTAGCATTGAGCATTCCGGCCACGCTGGCTCTTACGATGGTCATAATGAACCTGATGGGATATACCTTTAACATCATGACCCTGGGCGCTATTGCGGCTGCCATCGGACTCATGATCGATGATGCTGTGATCGTTGCTGAACAGATCCACCGCAGCCATGAGGAACATCCCAGGGAATCGATGCCGCACATCACAGGGAAGGCGATTCACTACCTCTTCCCGGCTATGGTAGGATCCTCACTGAGTACCATTGTCATTTTCATCCCATTTGTGCTGATGAGTGGCGTTGCTGGGGCATACTTTAAAGAGATGGCCTTTACCATGGTGATCGCTTTAAGCTCCTCTTTCATAATCACCTGGTTGGTGCTCCCTGTCCTATTCCTGATTTTCCCTGAAAAAAAGAACAGCAAAACCCAGAAACAGAAAGAACACAGAGGGGAATGGATCCGTTGGTTCTTACGCCGGCCCTATGTGGGATTAGCCTTTGCTTTGGTATGTGCAGCATGTATTTATATAATCCCGCAAAGCCTTCCCTCAGGCTTCCTGCCCGACATGGATGAAGGCGGCATCGTGCTCGATTTTAACAGTCCACCGGGTGCAAGCCTGGAGGAAACCGACCAGATGTTACAACAAGTTGACAAAATTATTCAGCAGAACCCTGACATACAAAGCTTTAGTCGCCGCACCGGCACACAGATGGGTTTCTTCATCACCGAACCCAATCGTGGCGATTACCTGATCCAGCTGAAAGAGAATCACAAAAAGACAACGGATGATGTATCAGCGGATCTGCGTCAGAAGATTGAAAGTGTGCTGCCCCAGCTACGTATCGATTTCGGACAGGTGATCAGCGACATGCTGGGCGACCTGATGAGCTCAGTGCAACCCATTGAGATCAAAGTGTTTGGCGACAACCAACAGCAATTACAAAAGATCTCAAAACAGCTTGCAGGCATTGTTGAAAAGGTTGATGGGACCGCTGATGTCTTTGACGGCATTGTCATTGCAGGACCTGAAGTCAGGGTAGAACCTGACGTTGCGAAACTGACACAGCTCGGTATCAGTCCGGCCGATTTCCAGTTCCAGCTTCAGACACAACTCGAAGGCAATGTGGTAAGTACGATCCTGGAGAAAGAACAAGTGCTGAACATCAGGCTTATGTATCCGGGCGGACAGCAGACGACGGTTCATGGCCTGTCGAACGGAAACATCATCCTTAACAATGGCATGATGAAACCCATCAGCTCTGTATCAAATATCAGGGTTGAACAAGGCGTTGCAGAGATAGAAAGGGAAAATCAGAAGATGATTGGGGTAGTCACTGCCCGACTCGACAATCGTGATTTGGGAAGTACTTTAAAAGAGATCCGGGCCACAATCGACAAAAATCTGTCCCTCCCGGAAGGCTATCATCTCGAATACGGAGGTTCTTATGCCCAACAGCAGAAAGCCTTTGGTGAGTTGCTGATGATCCTTCTCTCCGCATGCCTCCTTGTTTTCATTGTGCTCCTGGCCTTATTCAGGGAGTTTATCATCTCTTTGTTCGTCATTGCCCTCGCCATCCTGGGCGTGGCTGGCAGTCTGCTGGCATTGTATGTCACACATACCCCCTTAAACGTGGGAAGTTATACCGGCATCATCATGATCGTGGGTATTATCGGGGAGAATGCCATATTCACCTTACAGCAATATCATAAGGCAAGGCTGACGATGAATACGGAAGAAAGTATTGTCTTTGCCATAGCCACACGATTGCGACCCAAGTTGATGACCGCCACCGGGGCGATTGTCGCCCTCCTGCCCCTCGCATTAGGCTTAGGCGTGGGCGCTCAGATGCATCAGCCTTTGGCGATTGCTGTCATTGGGGGCTTGGTGGTTGCACTACCGCTGCTGCTGGTAGTGTTGCCGGGGATAATTCTGAATCTCTACCGGTTTCCTATAGGAAACTCCATTGCCAGTTCCCCGGAATAATAAAATTCATAACCCAGTCCCCCGAAAGTATAGTCGCGACCGTTAATTTTGATTCGTGATCCCCCGGTTTGAGGGTCTGGCTTGGGTTTTGACACTTCGAATCCGAGGTTAAACAAGGTAGCCAGGATCTCTGGCCTATGGCTGATGTCATAACCTGAGCGTTTCCATTGCTCTTGGATCTCGCGTAAGTACAAAGCAGCATATAGGTAGGGATAGAGGTGACTCCGTGGGTTGGTAAGCCTGTCGAAGCGCTCTTTGGCAATATCGTTTGTTTTGAAATCAAGCATGTGCTCGAACTGTGGTCCAGGATAAAAGATGGAGTTCTTGTCCTTGAGGTAGTTTTCAATCTTGATCGCAGTCTCTTCCTTGATTCCCATCACGCCCAGTGATAGCGTGGTTTCATTCACCAATATTTTTAATGGAGCGATCCATTTCTTAAAAGCCTCCCGTTTTGAGTCGAATAGCCTGATTTGTTCACCAAGTAACATCGTCACCAACATTCTGGATTCTATCCCGCAAAGCCTGGACACGGAATCTAAAGGCTTTTGGTCTTTTACGATGGCAATTTTCATGATAGGCCATTGCTCGGTATTGGCCCAATAATAAACACTGGAATCGCTCTTATTGCCGGCCTGCCCTGTAAAAACACTCTTGCCCTTTTCTATTCGGGCTTGGTAATCAGTATTATCAGCCAGGTAAAGATCGGTGACAGAAAGCATCTTTTCCGCCATTACAAAATCACCGCTACGTGCAAGCACCTCCGAGATCTGCTGTGCATTCACCGGAAAATACTGACCCAAAGTATGAATCCTGTAAAATATATAAGGTTCTGACAGGCCACTGGACTGCTTGTCAACACTGTCGACTGAACGCTCAGTCTGCTGAATAAAATACCTATCGTTGAAATCGACAGCACCAGGGTCACGGGTCAGCTTTAACTTGATCGCAAAAAAGACAGATGTAAAGAAAAAGCCAATCACTGCAAAAGCCAGAATCCCGGTTTTTAGTCCGATACGTATCCATCTCTTCTCCCGGTAAATTTTTATTAAGCTATTCACAAACAATGACTTCAATAAACACTAAATCCTATTACAATGCAACATATTTAAATTATCATATACATTGGCGCGTATTATGATTTTGTTTAATTTTGCAAAAATAACAATAAGGAGCGTATTTCCGCGTATTATTCGCCTACGATCCCATCAAACCTCTTTTTGCAGCAGTGATTTGGCAAAATTCAACAGCAAGCCCAAAGGCTATAGGGAAGATATTATTCTCCCTACTGCTATTGCTGTGTTTCCTACATCCCTCTTTCAGCCAGCAAAGCGTATCTGACTCCAACAACGTAAATCCTGAAGAAGAGCTTTACGATCTTCCGACCGACACCGTTGCAGAACACGATTACATCCCGGCTGACCTCATGTTCATTCCCTCTGATGTGCTTTACGACAAAGCCTGGAACAATGCTGATGTCCGGGCCAAACGTGAAGACCTCTCACAGATGGAGGACACCATCACCATTTTCCTGACCAATCCTGCAGAGCATCCTTTTTGTTTCCCAAAACCCGGACGATTTTTATCTCCTTTTGGTTATCGTGGCAGGCATTTCCATGCAGGTCTCGACATCAAGCTCAACCTGGGAGATTCGGTATGCAGTGCCTGGGATGGCAAGGTACGACTTGCAAAACCATACCGGGGTTATGGCAATGTAGTTGTCGTCAGGCATTTCAACGGGCTGGAGACTGTCTATGGTCACCTCTCCAAAATCCTGGTAAAACCCAACCAGGACGTTAAAGCCGGCGACCTCCTGGGTTGGGGCGGAAGAACGGGAAGAGCAACGACGACGCATCTTCATTTTGAAACGAGATTCCTTGGTGAACCCTTTGACCCGCAAACCATGATCAGCATGGAGACTTTTAAGCTCAAAACTGACACCGTGGCCCTGATGGCTTCGCTGTTCAGCTATAAAGCAAAACTCAAAGGAGGAAAGAAAGGCAAATATACCCAAGGCACTACCTATCATACTGTTAAAAAAGGAGACTCACTGGCAAAAATCGCCAAGCGTTATGGCACGACAACAGCCGCTATCCGCAAGAAAAACGGCCTTTCGAAGAAATCAAAGCTAAAGCCGGGAAAGACGCTGCTGATTTGGTAGGGCTGTTGGGCGGAGGCTGAAGGCTTTTAGGCGGAGGGCTGCTGGATTACAGCATTTCTAAATTACTCCTTTACAAACTTTAAGGTATGTGATTTTTTTCTGCCAAATGTCACGGTATACATGCCGGGGCTGAGTTGGTGAATATCAATCTGGGTATCATGCTGACTTAATTCTCCACTTAAAACCACCCTGCCTGTATTGTCAGAAATTGAATAATTTCCTTTGTTAGAATCGATTGTCAGCGTGATCATGTCATTTGCCGGGTTTGGGTAAACGCTAAAGGGCTTTTGCATTAAGCTTTCCTGGATATCCACATTATTATTTACTGTTAAAGTTGCCACATTGGAGGTATCATGGCAGTTTCCGGAACCTACGAGACATCGGAATTTGGTGTTGTTATCTGCATAGCTGACAGGCATCTGACAACAATTGGATTTCTGCTGTTGTCAATGCACGGCTCCAGATTCCAATATCGTCAAGGTTGCCGGAGAAATACTCAGTGGTGATATCCCTCCCAATAATCAAGGGCAGATTGGTTGCGACGGCATCAGTATACGGACAAATTGCCGTCGACTGGAAAACTCCGTTTTTATAGAGGTTCATGGTGCCGTTGTCATAAGTCCCATATTTCAATTTCAAAATCAAATATAAAAAAATACTGCTAAAATTCATTATACAGGCAGTTTTGCGTTTTTTTTTAACACAAGGAGCAGAAGGGAAAACTACATCAATTTTTCTGTACCTTTGCAGGCTTAAATAAAAAAACATTCTCAAACCGCCTACTGCATGGACATTCCCTCAAAATACGACCCGCAAATCACTGAATCTAAATGGTATGACTTCTGGATCAGCCAAGGCTTCTTTCAGTCAACGCCCGACGATCGTGAGCCCTATTGCGTGGTAATTCCTCCACCCAATGTCACCGGCGTTCTCCATATGGGCCATATGCTCAACAATACCATTCAGGATGTACTGGTTCGCAGGGCAAGGATGCAGGGAAAAAACACCTTATGGGTGCCCGGCACCGACCATGCCTCTATTGCAACAGAAGCCAAAGTCGTTGACAAACTCCGTGCAGAAGGTATCGAGAAATCGACACTGAGCCGCGAAGAGTTTATGGCTCATGCCTGGGAATGGAAAGAGAAACATGGCGGCATCATCTTAGAACAGCTGAAAAAGCTGGGGACTTCATGCGACTGGAGCAGGACCCGCTTCACCATGGATGAGAAGATGTATGAGCAAGTGATCGCAGTATTCATTGACCTTTACAACAAAGGCCTGATCTACAAAGGCGTTCGTATGGTCAACTGGGACCCGAAAGCTTTGACCGCCATTTCTGATGAAGAAGTGAATTATGTAGAGCTTCAATCGAAACTGTACCATGTCCGTTATAAAATTGAAGGCAGTGATGACGAATGGGTGACCATTGCGACAACCCGCCCAGAGACGATCCTCGGCGACACTGCTGTATGTGTGCATCCGGATGACCCTCGCTATGCCAGGGTTCGTGGAAAACGAGTACTGGTCCCGCTGATTAACCGCTCTGTTCCTATGATCGAAGACGAATATGTCGACATGGAATTTGGCACCGGGGCCCTTAAAATCACACCGGCTCACGACATCAACGATTATACCATCGGAAACAAATATCATCTTCCCACCATCGACACCTTTAATCCTGACGGAACGATGTCGGAAGCAGCACAGCTGTATATTGGAGAAGATCGTTTCGTGGTCAGAGAAAAGATTGTCAAAGACCTGGAAGCTGCAGGAAATCTGGTGAAGATCGAAGACTATATGAACAAAGTAGGGTATTCTGAACGAACACATGTTCCGATTGAGCCAAGACTCTCCATGCAGTGGTTCCTCCGCATCACAGAACTGGCTGCGCCTGCGCTTGAAGTGGTTATGGATGACACGGTTAAGTTCCATCCTGCCAAGTTTAAAAACACCTACCGTCACTGGATGGAAAATGTGAAAGACTGGTGTATCTCGCGTCAGCTATGGTGGGGACAACGTATCCCTGCATACTACCTCCCAAATGGAGAGATTATCGTGGCAAAGAGTGCCGAGCAAGCCCTGGAGATGGCGCACAGCCGCTTCCCTGGCAGAAACTTTACAGCATCCGACCTCCGCCAGGACGAAGACGTACTTGACACCTGGTTTTCCTCTTGGCTCTGGCCGATTTCGGTATTCAACGGTATCCTTGAACCAGATAATGAAGACATCAACTACTACTACCCGACCAATGACCTGGTCACTGCGCCGGAGATACTATTCTTTTGGGTAGCGCGTATGATCATGGCCGGACTGGAATACCGAAAAGAGATTCCTTTCAAAAATGTTTACCTGACCGGTATCGTACGTGATCGCCAGGGACGCAAGATGTCGAAATCATTAGGCAATTCACCGGATCCGCTGGATCTCATTGACCAATTTGGCGCCGATGGCGTTCGCGTTGGCATGCTCCTCACCTCCCCTGCCGGCAATGACTTGCCTTTCGAAGAAGTCCTCTGTGAGCAGGGACGTAACTTCAGCAACAAAATATGGAATGCCCTGAGGCTCGTCAAAGGATTTGAAGTCAGCGAAACTATTCCCCAACCAGATGCTGCAAAAGCAGGTTCCGACTGGTTCGAAAGCCGGCTCAACCAGGTTTTGGAGATCATCGAAGATCATTACTCAAAATACCGCCTGTCAGACGCACTTATGGCCGTTTACAAACTCGTTTGGGATGACTTCTGCTCCTGGTACCTGGAAATCATCAAACCAGCTTATCAGCAGCCCATCGACAAAAAGACCTATGACGAAGTACTCGGATATTTTGAAAAGATCATGCAAGTTGTGCATCCTTTCATGCCATTTATCACAGAAGAGATCTGGCATCATTTGCAGGAGAGAAAAGAAGGCGTCAGCATCATGAACACACTGATGCCAAAGGCCGGAACAATAAACGAGGACTTGCTGAACGGCTTTGAAATCTGTCGTGATGTCATCATCAGTGTCCGTGCCATTCGCAAAGACAAGAATATCCCGATGAAAGAAACAATTAAGCTTTTCGTCAGGAAAAACAACGAGAGTCCGGATCTTACTTTTGACCCTATTGTGATGAAGCTTAACAATATTGATGAGCTTACTTATGTCACTGAAAAAGTAGAAGGCGCCTTGTCCTTTGTGCAGAAATCCACCGAATTTTACATTCCTGTTGGCGACACCATCGACATAGAAGCAGAAATTGCCAAGCTGAAAGAAGAGCTAAGCTATACACAAGGATTTTTGAACTCAGTGCAAAAAAAACTCAGCAATGAACGCTTTGTTGCAGGTGCACCTCAGGAAGTTGTGAACGTAGAGTTACAGAAAAAGGCCGATGCTGAAGCGAAGATCCAGGTTTTGGCAAGCCAGATAGCCACGCTGAAAGGCTAATCTTGATATAGATTATGTGACTTCTTCTGCTTTGACATTGTAGGGTAAGGTGAAATAAAATGTTGAACCAACACCTACTTCACTATTTACCCATATTTTGCCACCGAGCATCTCCACATAAGCCTTTGCTATACTTAAGCCAAGACCGGCTCCCTGCCTGGCTTGTAAATCTTCAATATCTGCCTGGACAAAACGCTCAAAAATAGCTTCCTGTCTTTCTTTCTTTATTCCTATACCTGTGTCTTTTATAAAAAACTCAAGTGCCAGTTCTTTTTTGCGATATCCAAATTCAATGAAACCTGTGTCTGTGTATTTAATGGCATTCTTGACAAGATTCGTAAGAATCAAATACACCTTATCAGTGTCTGTGACTACACTTGCATTTTTATCCTGTAAACCGTTTTTGAAAGAAAGAGTTAAGCTTTTCTTGTCCGCCTCCGGCTTTAAGAAGTTAAATACATTTTCAATATTCTCGTTGATATTAGTCTCTAGAAAATGAATACTTACCAGCCCGGATTCTATTCTTGAGATATCCACAATTTCATGGAGAATATTGAGCATTCTATTGCTACTCTGTTGAATTAATGTGATATACTCTTTTTGGTCTTCACTGGTAAGGCCCGGTTCACTGAGCAAATCTGAAAACCCGAGAATACCATTCATTGGTGTTCGGATTTCATGACTCATATTCGCAAGAAAAGCAGATTTGAGCCTATCGCTTTCTTCTGCCTTTTCTTTGGCAATTGTTAAATCAACATTAAGCGATTTCAGATTTTCATTTTGACTGATCAATTGATTTTGCAACTTTCTTGTTTCTGTCATATCGCTAGAAATCACAATGATACGATGAACGCGTCCCTGAATGTTCTTAACAGGTATCAGCTGTGTAAAAAAAGTCTTGGTGAAATCCTGAAAAGTGATCTCTTCCTCATATAGAATCAATTTTTCTTCACGAACACATCGTTCATAATTTTGTTTAAACTGATTGTATAAATCCGGGGGAATACAATCGTCAATGTATTTGTTTCGATAATATTCAATATCCCCAATCAATTTGGCTTCAGTGGCATTAAAATCGAGAACTTTAAACCGTCCATCTTCAGTTACTTCATAGATGGACATAATGTCAAACGTATTATCAAAAATTTGTTTGTACTTCTCTTCGCTCTCTTTTAAAGCTATTTCCGCCTGCCTGCGCTCGGTGATATCCTGATGGAACGCAAAAAAATACTGATTTCCTGCGATTGTTACCAAGCTTACAGTATCACTGAGAACAAAGCTGTGGCCATCTTTATGGTAATGCTCAACCTCAAATCGCACTGTCTCACCTGCAAAAATGCCCTGCATAATGAGTTCTCGCCCCTCAAACGAAGCGTCACCGAGGACATCCAGGTCTTTAATGTCCATGTTTCTCATCTCGTCGACCGTATAGCCATGCATTTGAGCAAAGGACTGGTTGAGTTCAGCTATTTTCCCATCCATCGTTAACAAGATGAGTCCTTCATTTGCCTGGTCGAACAAAATGCGATAGCGTTGTTCACTACTCTTCATTTTGTCTTCAGCCAGTTTGCGCTCGGTAATATCAGTATTAAACCCATACCAGGTGATACTGCCATCCGGCAATTTCTCAGGTGTGGATCTGGAAAAAATCCATTGAATTGACTTAGCCGGGATCTGCACTCTGAACTCACAGCTAAAGGGAGTCAAATGCTTCGCGGAAAACTCTATATCGCTTATCACTCTTTCAGCATCTTCAGGGAAAATCACACTGCTAATGGGGCTAAAGTCATCAAGAACATCTTCCGGAGAACAACCAAATATATTTTTAATTCCTTCTGAAGCGATAGGAACACAATAAGTTCCATCGGGTCTTCTTGTAAATTGGAATATCAAATCGGGGACATGTGCTGAAAGCTTTCTGAACTCGATGTCTTTTAGCCGAATCTTTTCCTCCGCCCTCTTTCGCCTTAATGATACTGAAGCGATCGAAATGAAGTTCTTCATTATATGCATCTGCGGATCAGGCTTATCTGCAGGCATCCCAAGCAGGGAAGTGCCGTAAAGTTTCCCCTCAATGAGATAGGCTATTCCAATAAACCTGTCAACCTTAAACAAGGCCTGAATGGCTGCTGCCAAGGGACGCGGAATGGTTCCAAAACTCACCTCGTATAAGGTTTTCCGAACTTCAAAGTCTTTTTTGGATAAATACGCGTACATCTCATCGCTGACTTCCGAACGGACTGTCTTCCCCTTCCCTCTTACCATACCAACAAATTTCTGAAGAAGGCCAGGCTCCATCTCCATATGTTTGGTGATTAAGGTCCGGCTGATCGGGTCATAATCTGAAAACATAGCCATAGTGGCACCTGAAAATTCCTTGATATGCTTATTGATTATGGCATGAATATCCTCTTCAGGGGATAACATCGACAATTCGATAGAAAATTGATTAACTTTTGATAAACCGTCGTACAATATGGTTGATTCCTCATCGATTTGCCTTCGCATACTGATGACTTTTTCGAGGGATTCCCTTAAGGAATTGTTCTCTTGTGACAATCCCTGCAATTCAACAATTAGATCTTCTTTGGTTTTATCAGTTGTCATAATATTCCTAATAAAAGCTGAATGTTGATAATTAATCCTTTACGCATCTCACTGAGAAACCGTACTGCTTATGAAAGTTTGCACGATTGACACTGGTGGTATTATAATCAAGGTAGCGGTACCAGGAATAATCAGGATTATAGGCGCTGCTGGTCCACAGGAAAGCATCAAATCCTATATTGATAAAACTGCCATCGGTATATTCTCTACGGCCAGCCGGGAAGGCTGTAAACCCACTTTCGTTGGTGGCGCCCGTATTGGGCGTTTTCCAATGGGCAATGCCTGATTCCTTCATCTTCCCGCCACAAGTGGCATCCCCGCCGAGAAAAGTTGACAATGATGTGTAATCAGCATCCGTTGCTACATGCCAACCCTCCGGAGCCAGGTTTTTATTGCTCGAAACCGCAAACCAATTGTATAGCCTGCCCATCGTGGCTATGGTATCTTTGTCCTTAATATTCTGATAATTACAATACGCATCAGCATTCAGGTTTTTCCAGGCGGTATTGTCCCTGACCTCAGGAATAGAATCTCCGTTGCGATATCGTGTTGTACAAAGATTTTGTGCCATCCAGGTCTGTGTGCCAATGACGATGGTTTTGTAGACATTTCCGTCAATGTCGATCAGGGTCCCATAGGTGGCCGTCGGATTAAAGTTCGCAAAACTCTGACCGGCAGGAAGAACATTGATCAAAACATCTTTGCTCACAGCATTGTATGTTCCACCATCAGTTGGAATAAAATTAACTGACAGTTTCTGATTTGCGCCCACTGGCAGCACACTGCCTATTGCTGGTTTGTAAACAAAAGTACCCGGAACATCAGCAGTGGCATTGTACTGGATGACACTCAGCATGGTACCATAATTGATATCGGCGGGATTAGCCCAAGTGATTATCGGATTTTTTTTATTGTTTTCGTCTTTTTTGCAGGCGCTTAACATGATGCTTAGCGCAACAACAAAAAATAATGGCAAAGCGATTTTTTTTAGAATTCTCATTCAGGAGGCTTTGTTAATGTGCATTTAAAAACTTTAATGTTGAATCCAATCGTAACAGGCATATTTGTCGGCAGAATCTACCTTCCCATTCATCCAGGACGGCCACCAGGTATTGGCCATCAAATACATTGGATGCGTTGGAAACACAGACTGGCTGGTCATTGTATCTTTTACGAGTCCGTCAACTACACAGGATATTTTATTCTGGTCAAAATCGACACGATATTCATGATAGCTGCTGCTTGGATCAAAGGTCAGAAAAAAATGGATTGTATAAACAGGATCGTGATTAATCTGACTAATTTCATATTTCCATAGGGTGAAATCGACCCGCCTGCTACCATCATTCCAAATTTCAATATCAATTTCATCACCATAATCAACACCCTGGTACGAAAATAATGTAGTCAGGGTACCTGGCAATGAAGGGCATTTTATACGGGCGCTAAAGCTCCCATTCTTTAAATCATATGGAATCAAGCTTGACAATTCGGCACCATCCTTGGTATTGGCAGGAATTCTCATGCCAAGCGCACCATTTCCAACACTCACATTTCCGGGAAAGAACCACCCATTGGAAGGGCTTCCAGGAGTCGCATGATTGGGCTTATTCCAGAGGGACGTGTCAAAACTGTTAAACTCATCCCTGAAAATATAGGTTGCCGGAGCATTATTCTCCTTAGTACACGCAGTTAGTATGCATAAATGCAGTACAAATAAAGTTGCAAGTAATTTAAATGGTCCCTTCATGCAAATCCCAGATGGGAAAACACATCTCATAATCATTCCAGATGATATCGCCATATTCTATTGAGAACTTTTGAAAAAGCTGTTTATCAAGATATTTCCTGGTTATTGGATTTCTTGCATTCAAAAGAAAACCAGAGAAATCAATTGATTTTTCAAAGCCATCAGAGAAATAGAATCCAATTACATATTCACCTTTATATTCTGCCTTTTCGATAGAAATAACCATAGATCATTTTTTTAGTTATTTTCTCTGGAGATATTTCAATATTGTAAACAAAGAAATCAAACCTAAATATTCGTAAAGCTTGAGCATTTTCGTATTGTTTATACAAAGATAATGAATTTTTACGCCCTATCAAGTTAATCACTAAATACCTGAATCGCCGGAACCGCCTGGTTGTTGAAATCCCATAAGGCCTGATTTTCATAACTGGAACCATTGGTGGCCTGATTGCCTTTGAACGCAATCCATTCTCCGCCCCAATAACAAAATCCAAGACCTTTGGGGGTATCCGTTATTATGGCTTTAATCCTTTGAAGATAATTCTTCTGACCCTGCGGGTTTGCAGGAAACTCAGATAAAATCTGGCTTGTATCCCCAATGATATTGTTTGTCCAGTCATTCCATCCGAGGGTAAAAGGATATGAAGTTTCAGCAATGAGGATATCCTTATTGAATTGAGTCCCAATAATATTAAGCTGTGCCTGCAAAGAATCAAGATTTTTACCATGCCAAAGCGGATAATAGGACAAGCCAATGATGTCGTAATCCAGTTCGTTCATTTTTGTAAAGAAAGGATTTGCATTCTGATATCCCGCATAGTGCAGGATAATTTTTGAGGTGCCGGAACAATCTCTCACTGCTTTAATGCCTTGCTCCAGTAAGCCAAACATTTGATCAGGATTGTTATAACTCCCGTCAGGCCACAAAAAACCGTTGTTTATTTCATTCCCGATTTGGATGTAATCCGGATTCATTTCCAAAACGACTTTCTTTGTATAAGCATAAACACTGTCTTTCAGCTGATTATAAGACGCATTGATCCAGGCACCCGGCTTTTGCTGATATCCTGGATCGGCCCAGGTATCGGAATAATGAACGCTTAGCCAAACTTTCATCCCCCTCTGGTGGATCTCATTGGACATGCTTTTCACTTCTTCAAAACCAGAATGTCCGTCTGAGGGATTGTTCCACAGTCGCAGCCGGATCGTATTCACACCTGCATTTTTCAGCGTAACCAACATATCCTCAGGCTGACCGTTCATATTCTTCGTCAGGATATTAGCCGATCTGATTTCGGGCAAGAAAGACAGGTCACAGGCTTTGATCATTTGAGTCTGAACAGGCTGATCAACAACACTTTCCTGCTTATGACAAGCAAATAAAAATACAGCGAAAATGATTAAAAATCTGTGCAACGACTTACTGTTCGAAGACATATTGTATCAGGTTAGCTCCCATCTGTAGAGCTTTCATTCGGGTTTCCGGACTGTCTTTGTGGACATCAGGGTCTTCCCATCCGTCACCAAGATCACATTCATAGGAGTAAAAAACGATAAGCCTGCCCTGCCAAATCAGGCCAAAACCCTGGGGAGGCAAGCCGTCATGCTCATGGATCTTCGGAAGTCCGTTTTTAAAAGGGAACTTTTGATGGTAAATGGGATGATCAAAGGGCAACTCTACCAGATCCAGTTCAGGAAAGAGCTTTTTTAATTGCGGACGAATAAATTTATCCATCCCATAATTGTCGTCAATATGGAGAAACCCCCCGCCAATGAGGTAATTCCGAAGGTTTTCACGATCCTGGTCGTTGAAAACGACATTTCCATGACCGGTCATGTGAACAAAAGGATAGTTGAACAACTCATGACTGCCAACCTCAACTTCAGAGACATCTTCATCAATCGTAGTTCCCAGGTTCTGGTTACAAAATTTAACCAGGTTTCCCAAAGAAGTAGGATTGGCATACCAATCTCCCCCACCCTGGTACTTCAGGAGGGCAATCTGAACTTTAGGCACTTCACCGGCTTTTGCGCCGACAGAGAGCACAATGGCAAAGAGTATCGGGAAAAATCTATTCTTCATATTCAGATTTCAAAAGCATTCATAACATTCAGGATGCTGCAAGCTGCAACACCCGCTGTTTCAGTTCTTAAGCGGTTAGGCCCTAGATTTACAGGCACATAGGACAACGAACGAGCCAATGCCACTTCTTTGTCTGAGAAATCACCCTCCGGGCCGATCAAAACCACGGCATTGCAGCCTTTGTGGTAAACATGAGCCAGATGCTCCTCTTTCCCTGTACCGCACCAGCCAATGAACTTCTCCATGCTATTTTCAGCTTTTACAAACTTGTCCAAATGTATGGCTTCATGCAAGACCGGAAGCCAGCTTTGTTCGCTTTGTTTCATCGCGGCCAGCAGGATCTTATGACATCGCTCTGCCTTAACAATACGGCGTTCCGAATGTTCACAAATCAAGGGCGTGATCTCCTCGATGCCCAGTTCTGTTGCCTTTTCCAGGAACCACTCAAAACGATCGATACTTTTTGTCGGGGCAATGGCAATATGGATACGAAAAGGCCGTGGCGACACCGTTTCTGTTTCAACGACACTCACGGCGCAATCGTGTTTACTGAGCAGAATGATCTCTGAAAGCCCTCTGCATCCTTTGCCATCAGTGAGAATAAGCCGATCCCCTACCTTCATCCGTAAAACCTTCAGCGCATGATACGCCTCTTCCGTCTCCAGCGCAAGCGTAGCACCTTTAGCTATTGTTCCACTCGTATAAAATAAGGGTATTGACATCTGCCTGAATTACAAACTCCAGTAAGTCAAATTCTGAATCCGGCCCCTGAAAGCACCTTTCACATCAGCAATTATAGCCTTGTCGTTTGTGATGGAAGCAAAGAAAGCTTCGTCAAGCAGGGCGTAAGGCTTGTGCTGTACGGCAATCACAACGGCATCATAATCACTACCAGGTTTTTCGACAAAGGAAATCCCATATTCATGATAAAACTCTTCTGAAGATGCAAAAGGATCAACAACATCAACCTTTACGCCATAGGACATAAACTCATTAATGATGTCAGGGACGCGTGAATTGCGGATGTCAGTGACATCTTCCTTAAAAGTAGCACCCATCACCAAAACCCTGGCGTTGAGTACGTTTTTTCCGGCGGCAATCATCTTTTTTACCACTTGCTTGGCTACATAAAAGCCCATGGTGTCATTGACAAAACGACCGGCATTGATGATCTGTGGGTGATAGCGGAGCTTCTTGGCCTTATAACTGAGGTAATAAGGATCAACACCGATACAATGTCCGCCGACCAATCCCGGGTAAAACTTCAGAAAGTTCCATTTCGTCCCGGCTGCCTCAAGCACTTCAAAGGTATTGATATTAAGCCTGTTGAATATAATTGACAATTCATTCATCAGGGCAATGTTGACATCGCGCTGGGTATTTTCGATGATCTTGGCCGCTTCTGCTACTTTAATATTGGAAGCACGATGAACACCGGCTTTCACGACAAGCTCATAGGTTTTTGCTACTTCTTCGAGGGATTCAGGGTCACCTGCAGCCACGATCTTAATGACCGTAGTGAGGGTGTGTTCTTTATCTCCCGGATTGATCCGCTCCGGGCTATAGCCCAATTTAAAATCCTCGGGATAGGACAAGCCACTTTCTTTCTCGAGGATCGGAAGACAGTCTTCTTCGGTAGCTCCCGGATATACGGTAGATTCATAAACGACATAATCACCCTTTTTCAGGATCTTCCCAACGCTGCGTGTAGCCGACAGCAAGGGCCGGAGGTCAGGCATGTTGCTGTCGTCGATTGGCGTTGGCACTGCCACAATATGAAAAGAAGCTTCCTTGAGATCCTGGGGATCACTGCTAAAACTGATGTCACATCCCTCAAACTCCGCAGCATCCAGTTCATTGCTGGGATCAATATGATTATTCATCATTTCAACCCGGTCGGCTTTGATGTCAAAACCAATGACGGAGATCTTCCTGGCAAATTCAAGTGCAATAGGCAAGCCTACGTAACCCAGGCCTATGACGGAGAGTTTGGTTTCTTTGTTGAGGAGTTTTTGGTAGATTGACATTTGGAAAAGGTTAGTGTGCTAATTTACTGATTTGCAGGTGTGCTAATGTAATATGCCCATGGGCTAGTATTGGTTATACAGGTTTTAAAAAAGGATGATAATCTCCGACGAGTCCTGCTGCCTGGGCATTGCGGATGGTGTATACTGTTTCTATGCTGCCGCGGGCATCTTCCGGGCCGAAGCCCTTGCCGGCAAGTATGTTCTGATAGGTGACGGTATGCAGATCCGTAAATCCACCGCTGAATTCAATCTCTTCTTTGTCGACGGTGATGGAGCGGAATGTCCGTTGACCTTTTGCCCTGATATCGGCCGGGACATCCATCACATCCAGGCTTAAAAACCATCTGACCCGTGCCCTGGGGAGTCGTAGAAACCCCCCTGCCTTGTCATCAGATGATTTGTGCAGAATGTTTTCTACCGGAGCACCAAAGATCCATGTAAGCATGTCGAAAAAATGGACCCCGATATTGGTGGCAATCCCGCCTGACTTCGTGACATCCCCCTTCCAGGAAATAAAATACCACTTTCCGCGGGAAGTGATATAACTAAGGTCAATGTCATAGATTTTATCCGGTGGTCCAGCTTCCACCTTTTCTTTTAAGGCGATAATGGCTGGATGATATCTCAGCTGCAGTATATTATAGATCTTGCGTCCAGTCTCCTTTTCGATTTCCGTTAAGGCATCGATGTTCCAGGGATTCAGCACGAGGGGCTTCTCACAAATGGCATGCGCCTGGTTCCGCAAACTCAGCCTGATGTGGGCATCATGAAGATAATTCGGAGAGCAGATACTGACGAAATCTATCTTCTCATCGCCTTTCCGGCGCATCTTGTCAATATGCCTGTCGAAGCGCTCGGTTTCAGTAAAAAACTCCGCATTGGGGAAGTAATTATCGAGGATCCCGACATTGTCGTGCTGGTCGAGTGCCGCAACCAGCTTATTTCCAGTCTCATGGATGGCCTTCATATGCCTGGATGCCACGAAGCCAGCTGCGCCTATTAATGCAAAATTCATGGGTTTCAAGGTATTTTCCACATTTTGTATTTGGAAATCAGGAGATCTTCCTGACAGTTTCATTCTTTAATTCATAAGTCTCATTACTCTCAGGGCAAGTTGCGATGCCTTCACTGCTGAATTTCAGCTTGTGCCCGAATTCGCTCATCCATGCAGTCTGTCGGGCTGGATTACCTACCACCAGGGCATAGGCAGGAACGTCCTTTGTAACCACAGTCCCGGCCCCGACAAAAGCAAACTCGCCGATCTCGATTCCGCAGACGATGGTGGCATTGGCGCCGATGCTGGCACCATGTCGAACCAAAGTCTTCGAGTAATTTCCCCGACGATTGACGGCAGAACGGGGATTGATCACATTGGTAAACACCATAGAAGGTCCGAGGAAAACATCATCTTCACAAACAACGCCGCTGTAGATAGAGACATTGTTCTGAACTTTCACATTATTCCCCAAAACGACCTGTGGCGACACCACCACGTTTTGGCCCAGGTTACAGTTCTCCCCAAGTGTGGCATCAGGCATGATGTGTGAAAAATGCCAGATCTTCGTGCCTTTGCCGATCGTACAACCGGCATCGATCACTGCGGTTTCATGCGCGAAATATTCCTTTTCCATCGTTAATTTGCATTCAGAAATTCCAACAAACTGCCGGTAATGTATTGAATCTGATCGGCATCAAGTTCAGTATGCATCGGCAAACTGATGACCAGCTGTGCACTTTTCTCGGTGACAGGGAAATCACCTTCCTTATACCGTGGGTCGAGGTAGGCTTTTTGCATATGTAATGGAACCGGATAATAAACCATCACTGGAATGTCTTTTTCACCCATGAACTTGAGCAGGGCCTCACGATCGATGCCATGCGTCAGAAGCGTATATTGATGAAACACATGGGTTGAATACGAAGAACGAACAGGGATACTTAGTTTTGGGTTCCCGGCAAAGGCTTTGTCATAGGCATTGGCAGCTGCCTGGCGGGCGGCGGCATAGGAGTCGAGTTGTTTTAGCTTCACACTCAAAACTGCTGCCTGGATGCTGTCGAGACGTGAATTCACCCCAATCAGGTCGTGGTAATAGCGAACCTTCATGCCATGATTCACAATCACTCTTAATTGATCAGCAAGCGCGTCGTCGTTGGTAAAGATTGCTCCTCCATCCCCATAACAACCTAAGTTCTTGGAAGGGAAAAAAGAAGTACAGCCGATGTCACCCATGGTGCCTGACTTTTTCCTGCTGCCATCCTTAAAAATATAATCTGCACCAATAGACTGGCATGCATCTTCAATTATAAAAAGATTGAATTCTTTGGCGATTTCGAAAATTGCTTCCATATTGGCATTCTGACCGAAGAGGTGGACAGGCACAATCGCTTTCGTTTTGGGCGTGATGGCATTTCGTATAGCCACCGGATCTATATTAAAAGTCCCTTCCTCACAATCCACCAGGACCGGGACCAGGCGCAGTAAAGCAATCACTTCAGCAGTAGCGATGAAGGTGAAAGAAGTGGTGATGACCTCGTCGCCAGCTTGCAAACCAAGCGCCATCATCGAAACCTGTAAGGCATCAGTGCCATTGGCACAGGGAATCACATGTTTCACACCCAGGTATTGCTCCAGTTCTGACTGGAAACGTTTTACGGCAGGACCGTTAATAAACATACAAGATTCAACGACTTCCTGGATTCCGGAATTGATCTCTTCATGGATTTTCCGATACTGGCTGGCCAGGTCAACCATCTGGATTTTTTTCATCATATAGCGTTTTTCAAAATAGCACGCAAAGGTAGGAAAAATTGAGGATTCGCCTGAGTTTTGAATTCCTGACCCCAAATTGACATTAAAAAATTAACTTTGTGGACCATTTCTCTTGCATGCGACTCAAAACTATACTTCTGCTGATCTTCTCTTTATCTTTTGCCAGTTCTATGGCTCAAGCTTTGCTCATCGACTCTGCCTATTCCTGTGGATTCTTCCAGATTCATTATGGACTAACAGTACCCGGAGGCGACATGGCCAAACGCTATGGATTAAATTCAAATGTTGGCCTCAGCATTTCATTCAAAACTGATAAAAACTGGGTATGGGGTGGCTGTTTTGACTATCTCTTCGGGAATAAAGTTAAGGAGACAGACATCCTTAAAAACATTGCCACCAAAGATGGCTTTGTGATAGATGCGAATGGCACCTACGCTGATATTTTTCTTCTCGAGAGAGGATTTCAAGCCTCCGCAAACGTAGGGAAGATCATCCCAATCAACAAAACAAACCTCAACAGTGGGATCATCATTACGGCAGGGGCTGGTTACCTGATGCATAAAATCAGGATAGAAAACACCGACAATGCCGCGCCCCAGGTGAAAGGGGATTATAAAAAAGGCTATGACAGGCTGGCTGGCGGCTTGTCACTGAACCAGTTTGTCGGATATATCTATTTCGGCCCTTCCAAGGTCTATAATTGTTATGCTGGATTTGAGATCACAGAAGGCTTTACCCGTGGACTCCGGCAATTTAACTTCGACACACAATTGCCCGGGAATGAGACCAGGCTCGACTTACTCTATGGATTTCGCGTGGGTTGGGTCATACCGTTCAGGAAACACTCAGGCCAGGTCGTTTATTATTATTAGTCAGATCTGAGCATGAGATTCATTTACAAGCTATTCATATTCATATACTTATTCCTGATAAGGTTTGCCTCCCTCTTTAATGACAAAGCAGCACTCTGGCATAAGGGTCGCGAGAATCTGTGGGAAGATTTGCAAAAAAAACTCATGCCAGGTCATAAACGTATCTGGTTTCATTGTGCTTCCTTGGGAGAATTCGAGCAGGGACGCCCGCTGATCGAAGCATGCAGGGTGAAATACCCCGACTATGAAATCCTCCTCACCTTCTTCTCCCCTTCTGGATATGAGGTCAGAAAAAACTATGACGGCGTTGACTTTATCTTTTACCTTCCGATGGATACACCGCAGCAGGCGAAACGTTTTGTAGAAATCGTCCAACCAACTGTTGTGTTTTTTATCAAATATGAATATTGGTATAATATGCTGAACGTCCTGGATAAAAAGCATATACCTGTCTTTATTGTATCAGCCATCTTCCGTCCCACACAGCATTTTTTCAGCTTTTATGGAAGCTGGTTCCGGGCTCATCTGTCGAAAATCACGCATTTCTTTGTTCAAAATGAGGAGTCACTGGCAATACTCGCTTCTATCGGAATAAAGCAAACGAGCCTCACAGGCGACACACGTTTCGACAGAGTCTTCACTATCGCACAACAGGCGAAGGAATTCCCTCTGATTAAAGAATTCAGGGGGGATGATTCCTTATTCCTGCTTGGCAGCAGCTGGCCTGAAGATGAAAAAATCGTCAGTGAGCTGATCGCCAAAAACTTGCCCGGTTTAAAATTTGTCATTGCGCCACATGAGGTTACGGAGAGCAGAATACAGACTCTGCTGGAAAAAATGCCTGAAGGCACACTTCGCTACACCAAGCTTGAAAAAGGCAGCAAAAGCGAATCACCGAAAGTCCTGATTGTTGACTCAATGGGAATATTGTCGAGTCTTTACCAATATGCTTCTTTTGCCTACATCGGGGGCGGATTCGGGAAAGGGATACATAACGTATTGGAAGCAGCTACCTTTGGGATGCCTGTTTTCTTCGGACCTAATTACCTGAGGTTCCAGGAGGCATGTGACCTGGTGGAAAGAGGTGGTGCCTTCCCGCTGAGCGACTCCAGAACGCTCATCGGAAAAGTTCAGGAACTCCAGGGAAATCCTGTTCATCATGATAAAATCTCAAGCATCACCAAATCATATGTAAGTGAGAAAAGGGGCGCAACAGCTCAAATCCTTTCCAAAATCAACAGCTACCTTTAATATAATTCACTCATGGCCAATGTCTTTATTTCCCTGGGAAGCAACCAGGGGGATCGCCTGCAACACTTGCTCAAGGGGCAACAACGACTGGAAGAGTTGGGCCATGTTGAGCATGTGTCATCCGTTTATGAGACCGAACCCTGGGGCTTCAACAGCCCGATTGCCTTTCTCAACCAGGTAATCCAGATCTCAACAGATTTGTCAGCTCAAGACCTGATGCAGGAAATCCTGGATATAGAAAAGGAGAATGGCAGAACCCGGACAAGGCCAGGGTATTCCTCAAGGACGATTGATATTGATATCTTGTTTTACGACGACCTGGTGCTTGATACGCCGCTCTTAATCCTACCCCATCCAAAGCTTCATGAAAGACTGTTTGTACTGCAGCCACTTGCTGAAATCGCTCCGATGTACCTGCATCCTGTTCTGAATAAACCTATTATTGGGTTATTGGAGGAATGCAAGGATGATTCGTGGATTGAGATTTTGACGAATGCACCTCATCCTTCACCCCCTTCGCCTTAAAGATTTGACACCGAGGGGGCCACGGTATGAAGTGACCCCATAAAAAAAAGGTGCCTGTAAACAAGCACCCTTTTAAGATCAATTCAATTTTCTTTACTTCACAATTGACTGGAAGTCAGCATTGCTGAAGAATTTCAGGAATTCCCTATCCTGGGCGGCAACGGCTTTAAGTGCAGCCTTTTCCTTACAGGCCTTACGAAGATTGTCGATCACCATATTCTGATTTTGAGTCCTGGCACCAAGGATTGCACTGAGGTAATATTTGTCAGCGCCATCAGTAGCACAAGATAAATTGGTGCCTGCCTCTGTGTTGTTCCCTGCGAGCATTTGAGCCAGACCCAGGTTCTCATTACATTTCTTTGCAGACAGCTGACCGATGGCTTTTTTGTAATCACCTTCCGTAATGGTGATGATTCCATTGTTATAATCGGTATTTACGCCCAAGTCAGTTGACGCTTTATAATATCCTTTTGCACCTGCATAGTCAAGATTTTTGGCAGCGAGCGCACCCATATTGTTCAATACAATCGGATTGTTTGGTGACAAAGTGTTGGCTTTGGTGATGAATTCTTTGGCTTCATCCAGGTTTCCTTGTTTAAGGCCAACGAAAGCAACATTGTTGAAGCCTTTCCAATCGCCAGGGAAATATTTGGTGAGGTTTTTATAGATCTTGTATTGGGTGTTGATATCAGCAGTCAGGCTGGCAGCATAAAGCATCTCTTTCTGATCCAGTGAATCTGGTTTTTCAAGCGCAAGCCTGGCAATGGTAGCATCCGTTTTCTTAGGAAGATAGCTGCTAACGGTGATCTCGGTACGACGAAGCGGAGGAAGGATGTTCTCTTCAATCTCTTTATAGATAACCGTCATGTTGCGAATCTCTTGTTCACGTTTTGTGGCATCTGGTTGTGAACGAACAACATTAAGGATGGTGTTTTTGTCTTTAATGTCAGAAGCAGCAATTGCTTTTTCAAATCCGTTCCAGTCTTCACCATGAGGAGCAACAGCGTAAGGAACAACAGCTGCAGCCGGCATATCTTTTGCCTTGATCTTATTCTTCTTCATATACTCAGCACGGGTATCTTTGAAGAATTTCTCGAGATAATCATGACCGGTTTTTGAACGGTTTTCAGAGAGACCCTGGTTACGGCTTTCTTCACCTTCCGGTGATGCCCAAGCGTCAATATTTAAGGTCTTAAGCGTCCAGTTTTTATTCAAGAATGCTTTCACGCTATCCAGGTCAGCTTTTGCCTGAGCAGCCTTGTTCAGCTTTAAATTAAGATCAAGATTAAACCTGTCGACGACAAAAAAGATCTTGGCGCCACCTTTGGTGATGATGGTCTCTTTTTCGTAAAAATCTTTATCGGTTCCTTTGATATAGGTAGTAACTTCCTTTTTATCCGCGATGAGCACATCTTCATTATGAGCAACCTTGTTACAGGTATTGATAACCCCATCGCTGAGCTTACGATCGGCAAGTAAAAGTGGTTTTGGATGAGCTGCTGCTTCGCTGGCTTTCATGGTGTTTTTTGCTTCTTCTTTGCCTTTGGCCTTAAAAGCAACCGGACTAACCTCAAGATCAGAGGCGACCATCGTTTTGTCAAAAGCTACAACATCTGAATAACTGAAAGAACCACCGGTTTTGAATGGAATGACAATACCGTCGCCTTTAACTTTTTCTCCTTTTAAAACAATGGGTTTCAACTCTTTCTTCCCATCTGGAGTTTTGATGTAAGGTTGATAGACCATCACAGCCCTTTTGTTGAAATACTTCGCAGGAAATTCTCCTTTGATATTAACGGCTACTTTTCCACCGTTATTTTCAAGTACAGAAGGGGTTACAGTATATTTAACCTCAGGATAAAGTTTAGCCATCTTGCCGATACCACAACTGCTAAGAATCATTGCAGAAAGCACTACGATGAACAGATTAAAGAAGTAAGATTTCCTCCTCATTGTTGTTTTATTTTGATTATTAAATTGATTACTAATAACTTGCCTAATTAGCACAGTATGCAAATGTACAATATCTTTCCTGATTAGCAATACTGGCGGATTATTTATTATTAATCTAAATGGCTGTTAGGCTGAGGGCTGTTTGGCTGAGGGCTGAGGGCTGAGGGACCTTCAGCCTAATAGCCTTCAGCCTTCAGCCGAATAAATTCAACCGACATCTGCCAGATAACAATCCCGGCACTAACAGCGACATTAATCGAATGCTTTGTCCCGAATTGTGGAATCTCAATACAGGCATCGACGACATCCATTACTTCCTGGCTCACACCATCAATCTCGTTGCCAAAGACGAGTGCGATTTTTTTAAAATCCTGGCCCTTGAAATCAGCCAGCGATATGCTGCCTTCTGCCTGCTCAATGGCAATGATTGCATACCCTTCTGTCTTCAGAAAATGAACCGCTTCCATGGTATGTTCAAAATACTTCCAGGCAACAGCATCTTCTGAGCCTAAGGCTGTCCGGTGAATTTCACGATGTGGTGGCGTGGCAGAAATCCCGCACAAAATGATTCCGGCCAAACCAAAAGCATCGGTTGTCCTGAAAATAGAACCAATGTTCTGCAGGCTTCGGACATTATCGAGTATCACCCACACCGGTAACTTCTCTGCCAGGGCAAACTCCTCCGGACTGAGACGACCCAACTCACTATTTTGTAATTTCCTCATTTCTTGATTTAAAATTTAGCTGCAAAGATAATTAAGGAGGGATATTTAAACATATATTTCATATTTATATTTTTGAAGACTCACCGTGGAGGCACGGAGGCGCCGAGTCTTAATCCTTAAATTGAACTGTTAATAAATTGGATAAGAAAAATCAAGAATTTCGAACGGAGTCCCTAATTTTGTTTTATGGCGAAAAATGAAGAAGTGAATAGCAAAGGCGTCGTCGAAACCCCTTTGATGAAACAGTATTTTACCATCAAGGCCAAATACCCTGATGCCATCCTCTTGTTTAGAGTCGGTGACTTTTATGAAACCTTCGGTGAAGATGCCATCCGCGCCTCACAGATCCTTGGCATCGTCCTCACCCGCCGGGCCAATGGTGCCGCTACCTACGTCGAACTTGCAGGATTTCCGCACCATTCCATCGACACCTACCTTCCGAAACTCGTCAGGGCCGGGCACAGAGTCGCCATCTGTGATCAACTCGAAGATCCGAAACTCACCAAAACGATCGTTAAAAGAGGCGTGACCGAACTCGTCACTCCCGGGGTTTCCTACAACGATAAAGTCCTCGACCACAAACAAAATAATTTCCTCGCTGGAATCCACTTCCAGCCAAAACACTCCGGAGTCGCCTTTCTCGACATCTCCACGGGTGAATTTTTTCTCGCTGAAGGCAGCAACGACTATATCGACAAGCTTCTCCAGACCTTTCAGCCCAGCGAAGTCATCGTTCAAAAAAACAAAAGACAGGAATTCTTCGAGGTTTTTGGGAATAAATTCTACACCAACACTTTCGATGACTGGGTCTTTAGTGAAGATTTCAGCCGTGAGATTCTCCTGAAACACTTTGGAACAACGTCCCTGAAAGGATTCGGTGTCGACAGCCTTAAGCTGGGCGTCATTGCCGCCGGGTCCTGCCTGCATTACCTGGCAGAAACCCAGCACGACAGGGTCGGCCATATCTGCAAAATCTCGAGGATCGAAGAAGAGCATTATGTCTGGCTCGACCGTTTCACCATTCGCAACCTGGAACTGCTGAATTCGCCCAACGAAAACGCCAGAACCCTCATCCAGGTGCTTGATCAGACCATTACCCCCATGGGTTCACGACTGCTCAGGCGATGGATCGTCCTTCCGCTCAAAGATATTCAACCCATTGAAGACCGACTGGAAATCGTGAGCCATTTCCTTGCCCAAGCAGAACTGAAAGAGACCCTGATCAAAAACCTCAAGGTGATGGGCGATCTTGAAAGATTGATCTCCAAAGTTGCTGTCGGACGGGTAAGTCCCAGGGAATTGCTGCAACTGAAACGCGCGCTGGAGGCTGTTGATCCTATCCGGACCGTTTGCCTCGAATCACAGAATGGCAGTCTGGAAAAGATAGGAGAACAGCTGAATCCCTGTAGCCTCATCACACAAAAGCTTGGCAAAGAACTCCAGGAAGATCCGCCGAATATGGTCAACAAAGGGAATGTCATCGCCAGCGGTGTCGATCCCGATCTCGATGAGCTTCGCGGACTCGCCTATTCCGGAAAAGATTTTTTGCAACAGATACAGGTCCGGGAAATCGAACGAACGGGTATCAGCTCCCTGAAAATCAACTACAACAACGTCTTTGGCTATTACCTTGAAGTCACCAATTCCCATAAGGATAAAGTCCCGCCCGAATGGCACCGCAAACAAACGCTGGTGAATTGCGAGCGCTATATCACCGATGAACTGAAAGATTACGAAGAAAAGATCCTGGGCGCAGAAGAGAAGATACTGGCCCTGGAAACCCGTCTCTTCAATGACCTGGTATTGGCAATGTCCGACTATATCCAGCCCGTACAACTCAACGCCAGCCTGCTGGCCCGCATTGATGTGCTGCTGTCCTTCGCCTTCATCGCGGAAAAGAACAATTATGTCAGACCTCAGATCAATGACAGCCTGCAACTCGACATCAGCAACGGCAGGCATCCCGTGATTGAGAAGCAACTCCCGCCGGGAGAAACTTATATTTCCAATGATGTCTTCACCGACAGCAACGACCAGCAAATCCTGATCATCACCGGGCCAAATATGTCGGGGAAGTCAGCCTTTTTACGACAGACAGCCCTCATTGTTCTGATGGCCCAGATGGGAAGTTTTGTGCCGGCATCAGCGGCAAAGATCGGTGTGGTGGATAAAATCTTCACCCGGGTAGGCGCTTCGGATAACATCACGTCCGGCGAATCTACCTTTATGGTTGAGATGAACGAGACTGCGAGCATCCTCAACAACATCTCCAGTCGTTCTCTCATCCTCCTCGACGAGATCGGGCGCGGTACCAGCACCTATGATGGCATCTCCATCGCATGGGCTATTGCAGAGTTTTTACACGAACACCCGATATACCGTCCGAAAGTATTGTTCGCCACTCATTACCACGAACTGAACGAGATGGCTGCCACCATGCTCCGGATCAGGAACTTTCATGTCAGTGTAAAAGAAATTGGCAACAAGGTCCTGTTCCTCCGCAAATTACAACCAGGTGGGACCGAACACAGCTTCGGTATTCATGTTGCCCGCATGGCCGGGATGCCGCAAACAGTGCTGGAAAGAGCGACTGACATCCTCAAAACCCTTGAAAAGACCCATGCCAGCGAAGAACTGGCCCCCAAAAGCAAGAGCAGGCAAAGGGTATCGAAAGCGATTGACCAGTTTCAGCTGAGTTTCATCCAGCTAAACGATCCTTTACTCGAAGAACTCAAAGATACCATCCTGAAAACCGACATCGACACCCTTACTCCTGTTGAGGCGCTGATGAAGCTGAATTCGATTAAGAAGATGCTGGGGGGGTGACGACTGGGCGATGGGGCGATGGGGCGATGGGGCGACTTGGCGACTGGGCGATGGGGCGACCGGGCGATGGGGCGACTGGGCGATGGGGTAATTTAGGCTTTAGGCGCAGCTTCGCCAAGTCGCCAAGTCGCCAAGTCGCCAAGTCGAATTTTTTCCTAAAAAAATTTGTCCGTTTCAAAAAAACTTCTACCTTTGCCCCTCGAATTGCGGAAGTAGCTCAGTTGGTAGAGCATAACCTTGCCAAGGTTAGGGTCGTCGGTTCGAGTCCGATTTTCCGCTCAACTGAAATAAAGACCTCTCCCCACCGAGAGGTTTTTTTTCAGCAAAAAGTAATGGTGCTTCTACCTTCACCCTTACTCACGTTACTCACGAAACTCACGCCTCACGTCTAACGACTAACGGCTAACGTCTCACGCCTAACGTCCCTGCCCAGGTGGTGGAATTGGTAGACACGAAGGACTTAAAATCCTTTGGCCTCACGGCCGTGCCGGTTCGAGTCCGGCCCCGGGTACAGCATTCAAAATAAGAGACTTAACATTCAATATGTTAGGTCTCTTTTCTTTTCCTGGGGGAACCCCAAGGGGAATTTCATCAAAACAGCGCATACTGCTATTGGAAACCGCTTTCCCTAGCTACTTCTTCCCCTCCCAGGTGGTCTAAACACTTCTTATAAAGGAATCAATCGGATGAAGCCCAGAATGCAAATTATTGCAACAACCTCGCCATCGCCCCATCAAAACCTTGTTGAGCCGGGAAAGCAATGCTTAAAATTCCTTGGGGAAGGCTTATGGAAAGGCATGTTAAAACAGAAAGCTCTTTAAACCGGCAGCGACGAATGGTGTAAGGTTCTATGCTTATTGTTTCTACCAAATCAATTTCATACCAGGCAGTCGAAACCCGGAACCCGAGACCAATGGCTTTCCCGGCAGCCTCTTTTGCTGTCCAGAGGATGTGTAGAAACTCAAGAGAATTACCGGATTCCTTACAAAGCTTCTTCTCCTGATCGCTTAATATTGACGGGATAATCGATTGATTATTCTCATTGATGGTTTCCAGATCGATGCCCATCGGAACCGACAGGGGAAAACACAAACCGGCAACCGACTGCTCATTGTGTGCAATTGATACGCCGTAAGGATTTATGAAGTTTTTTATATATGGCGCACCAAGACAGCCTGTTGAAATCAGGTGACCTGTAGGAGAAATGGCAGGAAAGACTTGTTTTAACGCCATCTTCGCTGCAATTCTTCCCTGCAGAAATGACCTCCTGCGGATATCAGAAGCATAGGCATTACCAATGATAATTTCTTCAGGGTGAAGCAGCGCCCCGGATTTTTCCCGAAGCTGGTCTTCATTGAAAACGGAGAAAAAAACAAGTCCGGCGGAAAACGCCTCATGTTCAATGGTGAAATGGGCAGATGACTGAAATATTTCTTTGGTGTTTTCCATAAAAGCTCCCTGGCATTTCTTTAATTTGATGCTCCGGATTCTACCCATTTCATCAGGGCAAGAGCCAGGTTTTTAACATGAGGTTGCGCCATAATACTAACATGATTGCCAGGGATATTTTCAATGGTAAAATTACCTTCAATAAGTCTTTCCCAGCCGAGGTCTGCAGTCCGAATTGCCATTGGAAGCTGATTGTCAAACATTGGTAATGAATCATCAGCCCTGATCAGCATCGTCTTCCCTTCATAGGTACCCGGTCGACAGCGGGAAGTGATCTCATTATGATGGATCATCAATTCTAAATATCCGTGAAAATCCTGAAGACTTATATCAGGCGGCACCAGGTTAACTGATTTAAAAGCGGTGAGAAAAACCTCAGATTGGATTTCACTGCTTTTACCCCGCAGACTGGCGTCGGTGATTCCAAGGGGATGCCCGGCAAGATGTTCCACTTTCCCTGCAAAAGCAAGCATTCTGTCAACATTGTCAATGGGTGTTCTTTCCGTTTCGATGGATTCTTCAACAGGAGCCAGCTGGTCGATGATCATCAGGCGCGGGCATTTCCCTGATTGCGCTTTTACCTGCCTGGCCATCTCAAATGCGATTAAGGCTCCCATCGACCATCCTGCAAAAATCACATCTTCTGTATTTTCGGGGAGCTGGATCTCATCAAGATAATACCTTGCGATATCGCTGACCGTATCCACCTTTTTGTTGTTTAATCCCATCGACTGAAGCCCGTAAACATCAAAGTCATGTCCCATTTCCTTTGCCAGCTCGAAATAGCACAACACGTTTCCCCCGGCAGGATGCACGAGGTATAAGTGTTTCTTGCCCGCCCCCATCCGTATAGGAACCAGCGAGTTTGTCATCCGGATGCCATTCGATTTTCGGATAAGTTCTGCCAGTGACATCACGTTTCCCCGCTGAAACAAAGTCGCCAAAGGTAGGGGTATCCTGAAAACCTTGTCGATGGCGGCAAACAACTGAATGGCCAACAATGAATGCCCTCCTGAGTCAAAAAAATTGTCTTCGATGCCCAAATCTTCCTGGTTCAGTATCTCCTTGAAAATGTTAAGCAGCATTAGTTCAGTCAAATCGCGGGGTGCTGTGAGCATTTTGCTTTTTGTCCCCTGCCTCTTCAGCAATAGTCGTAATTCCTTTAAATCCACCTTGCCGTTTGATGTCAGCGGGAAATGATCTGCAACAATGAATTTCGAAGGGATCATATAGGTTGGAACATAATATGAAAGCCATTGCCTGATAGCCTGTTCGTCAAAATCAGAACCTTGCCTGATCACAATGGCAGCTTCCACGAAATTAATTGAGGCATGATCTTCCGGAACTATTACAAGCGATTGTTCAATGGAAGGATGACGGTTGAGTGTATTTTCAATCTCAAGGATTTCAACCCGGTATCCCCGTATTTTCAGCTGGTGGTCCTTCCGCCCTAGAAATACGACTGAACCGTCTTCGTTCATCTTTCCAAGGTCGCCGGTGAAATAAATCCGTTCCTCCGGGTAAAAGGGATTGACAGCAAATTTTTCAGCAGTCATCTCAGGCTGGTTCAGGTATCCCTCAGCGATATTCTTCCCGCTGAGAATGATTTCTCCGGGAATACCTTTCGGAACGAGTTTAAAGTTGTTATCAACAATAAAAACAGAGGTATTATCCAAAGGCAATCCTATTGGGAAGCCTGATGATCCGGCCTTGGCAGAGAAATGGATTTCATTCGTCAGGGATCCAATCGTAGCTTCGGTAGGGCCATAATGGTTGATGATCCGGAGTGAAGGAGCCAGGCTTCGTACCTTGGCAACGATCTCAGCCGTACATTTTTCACCTCCCATCATCAGCAGTTTCTTTGGCAGCAATCGTTCAGCCTTTACAGTATGAAGCAAACTCAGCAGGTGAGACGGGACAATTTTCAGGCAATCAACCGGATGCCTTTCAAACCATTCCGAAAGCTGTGTGGCATCGGTGGCATAAGGATCAGGAACAATCACAACTTCTCCGCCATGGATTAATGGGGGAAAGATCATGGTGTTCCCAAGATCAGCGGCAATGGAAGAAATGGTCGCACAAGAATCTCCGGCAGTCAGGTTCATGCGCCTCCAGACAGATTTCGAATAATTCAGCAACTGATCGGATCCGACACAAACTCCTTTGGGGGTTCCTGTGGTACCAGAGGTGTAGATTACATAGGCAAGGTCACCAGGACCAGGCAACTCATTTTCTGTCACACCCATGGTGAAGCGTTGATCAGCCATCATCTCACTGAATTTCAAAACAGGAATTCCGCATGAGGCTGCAGATCCCGATAGTTCTTCAGTACTGACAATCAGTTTCAAACCAGCATCTTTTGCCATGAAATTTATCCGTGCTGCCGGGATATTATAATCCAGTGGCACATAAGCTGCACCGGCTTTAAACACCCCTAAAATCGTTAGTATAAGCGATGCCTCTCTTGGCAGGAGTATTCCAACGAAGTCATTCTTTCTGACCCCGTTCCTGATAAGCATGTGAGCGATGTGGTCAGATGCCTTGTCGAGCTCCCGGAAGCTTATCTCCTGGCGGATGTCGCGTAGTGCCTTGAGATCCGGACTGAGCCGAACTTGTGCGTTAAATTCGCCAAGCCATGTTGTTGGCTCAGCATTCGTATTTTCAGCAAAAACAGCAGAAACGCCCTTACAGTAAGATTTCTCGATTTCCGAAAAATAGCTGAGATCGCCAATATTTTCTTCAGGGTGTGAGATCACTGAATTAAGCAGAATCTTGTAGTTATGCAGTAAGTTTTGAATCGTTTGGGGAAGAAAGATATCTGTCGGGTAGGTAACAGATAAAATCAGTTCATGGTTGGCTTCCTCAATCCAGAAATTCAGGTCAAATTTGGAGTAGGAATAATCAATGCTTTCGGGCTTCACCGTCAATCCTTTCACACTGTAAAGCGATGGAATATTCTGGTATACGAAATGAACCTGGAAGACAGGGTTTGAGCTCAGGTTACGATCAGGATTTACCTCTTCTATTAATTTTTCAAATGGAAGTTCCTGGCGCAGGAATGCCTGCTGGCAATACGTTTTAATTTCATTCAGATAAGAATTCACAGAAATCTTGTCATCAATGCTGACACGGAGCGGCAAAGTATTGATAAACAATCCCAGGGTTTGATGAAACGAAGCCTGGTTGCGTCGTGCAACGGGTACCCCGATCACGATCTCCTTTTGCCCGCTGTATTTAGAGATCAGCAGTGCGAATGCGCCAAACAGCAGCTGGAACTGGGTGATATTTTCTCCCTGGCAGAATTGCCTGATGATATCAGCTTCTGCAGCATTAACAATCCTGACTTCCTTGTTTCCGCGATACGACTTAATGGCAGGCCTTTGAAAGTCAAGCGGGAGCCTGAGTGGCTCCGGAAGGTCGGCCAGCTGTGCTTTCCAAAACTCAAGTTGTAGCTTACAATCGGGTGATGCAATCCACTCCTTTTCCCATTTCACAAAATCAACATAATGGTAGTCAGGGACTGGAAAAGGCGAAGGCTCCTTGTTTTCGAAAGCTGCATAAGTCAATGAAATTTCTTTTGCAAACAAGGCATTCGACCAGCCATCAGAAATAATATGATGTGGATTAATGAGAAGCATATATTCAAGATCGCACAAATGCAGCACCGTAAACCTCACCAAGGGAAGCTGGTCAATCGGGATGGTAATTTTTCCATGTTCAAGCGCTTTTGACCTTACAGCGATTTCCCTTTCCCCGAGAGGTAAATGACGAAGATCTTCGTACTGCATTTCAGGCTTTCCTGTCGTATGGATTTGTTGTACCGGCTTGCCTTCTCTCAAATGAAAAGTAGTGCGAAGAATCTCGTGACGTTCCATCATCGAGCCGAGGCTCCGGACAAAAACATCCATGTCAATCGGATTCAAGGCGAACATTCGTATGGCAACAGGATTGTTATAAATCCCTTCTCCCTCTGAAAGTGTATGAAGAAACCACATTCTCTCCTGTGCCTTCGACATGGGATAGATTCCCTCATGATTCCGCTCCATCCTGACAGGTTTGCCAGGTTTCGGGGCAGAATCATCCCGGCCTTTTCTGAGCAAAGCTCTGAGCTGTTCGGGGTTTAGTCCCGCCAGTCTTTCGCTCAATGATCTTTCCGGTTTCTCCATTTGACTATATCATCAGGGGTATGTAAGCGCAATCTTTCCTATGTGCCTTGACCGCGACATGGCATTCAAGGCATCTTTGAGCTGTCCGATAGGATATACCTGGCATGGGATTGGATTAAAAATACCGGCATCGAAAAGGCTGGTGATTTCCAGGAATTGCTCTTTAAGTTTCCGGGGCTGAAGTACATATAGTGAAATGTCGAGAACGGCAAAAGTAATTCCCCTTTGTAAAAGGCTCATCGGCAACAATGTGTTGTTGGCGATATCTTTTTTGTCGATCTGGATAAAGCGGCCAAAAGGTGAAAGGATTTCCACACCTTTCATCATAGCCTCGCCGGCAAGTGTATTTAACACCACATCAACGCCTTTACCTTCGCTTAATTCCATCACCTCTTCTGCAAAAGCAAGAGATCTTGAATCCATAGGATGCTTGATGCCTTTTTTAATGAGGAAATTCCTTTTTTCTTCAGATCCGGCAGTAGCATAAACCCGGGCTTTTTTCCATGCAGCAATTTCGAGGGCAGCCAGCCCGACGCCACCTGTCGCTGTATGTATCAGAACGGATTCTCCTTCGTTAATATTTGCCATCATTACCAAGGCTGACATCGCAGTTAAAAAAACTGTAGGAATGGATGCCGCTTCCTCAAAACTGAGTGCCCGGGGTTTGGCAACCACCTGCAGCTCAGAAACGTTGAATATGTTAATAAAATGGCTTTGTGGTTGCACGATGCCATCGATAACTGTACCCGCTGATAAGGCAATCACTTCATCTCCCACCTTGACTCCCTCAACTCCGGGCCCTGTTTTGGTAACAATACCTGCAAAATCAGATCCCATATTAGAAGGGACACCCGGGGCTTCGGGATACTGATCCATGGCTATCATCAAATCACGGTAATTCAGACCTGCCGCCTTTGCCTTCACCTGAACAAAACCTGCAGGAGGATCAACAGCCCGGGCTTCCCGAATCATAACATTTAAGGATCCTCGCTTACAAATATCAAAGGAAAAGCAATCATATAAGGAAGCCGGGGCCGACTGGTGTTTGGTTGAATTTTCTGTCATCTCCCCTGAGGAAAACCCAAGTCTTTTTAACAGGATTTCCTTGTGTTCAGGTGTTAAACCTGCAATTTTTTTAAATAGTTCGTCTTTATTCATTTTCTATCTCATTCAACATGGCTTCAATTTCATCAGAACTTTTCATCGAGATGATCATTTCAACAATTCTGTCAGCTAATTTCTTAACCGTTGGATTCTCGAAAAATATATTTGGCTGTAGCTCAATTTCGAACTCATCTGCAATATTAGAAATCGTTTGTATTGCCAATAAAGAATTCCCTCCAAGCTCGACAAAAGTGTCATTCACGCCTATTTTATCAATGCCCAGAATACTTTTCCAGATTTCCGCAATGCCAATTTCGATGGCATTTGAAGGTGTTTCATAGGGGGTAGATAATTTCGGGCGCTCATAAGCAGACGAACTTACGCTTTTCACTTCTTCTTTCTCCTGCTTCTCTCTCTTTTTATAAGAAGGTCTTTCTTCGAGAATGTCCTGGGGCAGATCGGTGGGATGTATAATAATTTGAGGGAACTGCTTACAGCTAAGTAGCTTCTTAAACACCTCAACACCTTCTTCAGGCAAAATATCATTCCACGTGGTATATGCAGCTGCCTCACGGGCAAGTTTTTGAGGCTCAGCACTGGACTGTTCCTGCTTTGCATTGCCAAAATTCTGCATCAACTGCTTAAAAGACACCTCTCCAATGCTGATCAACAAACGATTGTTCTTATCAATGATCCTGACATGAAATTTCATTTCATCATTTTCCAGCTTCCAGTCATCACTTAATGTTGCATGACACCAGAAATGGGCCGGCAAGGAATGGTGTAAAACAACATTCTTATAAGAGTATGGGAGGTACAATTTCTTATTAACCAGTGGAATATTACAGGATGTGGCAACATCAAGCATTGCCGGGTGAAACGAATAATACGTCAGATCATCGAGAAATTCATCCCTGAGTTTTATCTCTGCCAGAAACTCCTTTCCATTATATTGATTTGACATCTTACAATCCCAACGATTGTCATACTTTAAGACAGACCGGCCTTCGTCATTAAGCAACTCAAGGAAATGTGAAGAGAGGTCAGTCTTTTCGGTGACCCGTTCTGACAATGCCAGGATGTCGATGGTTTCCTCCAGGACTCCTGTTCCTATTTTGAATTCTCCTTTTACGTGATCCATCCATATTTCACGGGCAGATCCGCTTTTCTCTTCTTTGCTGCTGATGCGGAAAGACATCACTTTAGCTGAAGTCTTCACCAGTAAACGCAATTTCCGATCGATCCCAGCTTCATAAATTAGTGGCATCACAAATGAAAAGCTCAAACCTTCAAGATGACCGGCCGGATTTTTTATTTTGGCAAACAGGTTTAGTATCTCGAGCGTGGATACCCCGATAAATGCGGGTTTCCCTGACAAAAGATGGGAGTTTAGCACCCAGTCACGTTCTGGATCAATATCAACAAAATAAATATCCTGTTCATTTTCAGAAGCGAAAAAATCCAGCCTGATCCCGTTTCTTTTCGGATCTTTCGTCAAACCATTTCCTGATTGTAGCTTCTTTTTCTTTTCAGCTTTGGCTTTTTCCCAGTTAGCGCCCATCCCGATCAGTCCCCATTGTCCCCAGTTTACAGAGATTGTCCCGTCTTTTGCAATACTTTTTCTGTATTGTGAAAACGAATCCATAAATGAATTAGATCCGCAATAATCGACCCGGGCAGCTTCACCAAAAATGGACGAAACTGAGGAAAAGAGGAAAAAGAAATCAAGCGGTCTTTCCCTGAAAATGTCGTGTAGTATCAGTGTCCCATTCAATTTGGAATGTAACACCAGTTCGGCAAGGTGTTTTTCTTTCAGGGAAATGACACCCGCACCCGGCATTCCGGCAGAATGAAGCACTCCCGTGATCATCCCGTATTCCTGTTCAATTCGTGAAATAAGTGCCTTTGTTCCTTCATAATCCGAAGCATCCAGGAGAACCGGAATCACTGTAGCACCTAATGATTCCAATTCCAGAATACCACGAACACGCATGGTGTTGCTGTCATCATCACGAGAGGATGCAAGCAGCTCATCCCATTCATTGCGAAGCGGGAGCGGCGAACGATGTGTCAGTACCAGAACAGCTTTAACAGAGCGGGCAATAAATTTTGCAAGTTCGAGCCCAATACCGCCAACGCCACCGGTAATCAGGTAAACCCCATTTTCAGTTAGTGCCTTCTCAGTAAGCGTATCTTCTTCCGGACTTAGTTGTGTGAAATCTTCAATCCAGCGGTACCCGTTCCTGTATGCAACGACGTTTTCATCAGCTGATAGCCGGCATTCCCCGATCACCAGGGCTCCCAGTTTATTTAAATCCTCAGATCCAGATACCGGTGGAAGATCAACCAGGCGGGCTATGATGCCCGGATGCTCCTGCCCTACAACCCGGGCAGCACCTACAGCCAGGGCTTTTTCAGGGGCAAGAACCGGCTCACCGGTGACATCATAAAGATAATTGACAACAAATAAGAGGAATATATTCTTCAGAAATCCCTCGCTGATTATTGCCTGCTCCAGGTATAAAGGACTGTAAAAATTATCCTCGGCCAGTTGTTCGGCATTGAGTGGATCCAGATGCCCGCTTTGCGGCTTTTTCCCATAATTCCAGGCATAAATAATGTTCCCAGGTGTGAAGCCCTCGGATTTCAGTGCTTTTAAAAGCTGATGATAATGATCTTTACGACTTGCGTCTAAAACGAATTCTAACTGATTCCGGGTAAATCCCTTTCCCTTTTTAACCATGAAACACGAATGATCAGCTGCTTCTAATTCCTTGCTAATCATATGACACAGACCTTCTTCATCAGCAAATAAAAGCCAGCAAGGCTTGTCTGCAGCTTGTTCCGTATTCGTCATGCCGTTCGCATGCAGGTGCTGAGGCGGAGCAGTCCGTTTCCAGCCGGGAACATAAAACCACTGATTGATGTCGGTTTTTTTAATGCTCTCTGTTTTACCTTTTACCCCGTCTTTCTGCGAAAAATCAATGCTATATGGCTTGCGTTCGAATGGATAACCCGGATAGGAAACCAGTTTGTTGCTTTTCTGATCAAACAATTTCCAGTTAAAATAATCTCCACAGGCCCAGATCTGGCCAAGGCAGGAATAAAAGTACAACAAGGGATCGGTTTTGGTATCCAATGACGGAATAGAACTGATAACCCCATGCGGAGTATCTTTTGCAAGCTGACGCTTAACAGCAGATTCAAGCGATTGTCCCGGACCTGATTCCACGAAAACAGCCGGCGCCAAATCAAGGCATAGCTTTGCAGCATCCCCGAACCTGACGGTCTTCCGAACATGTTGTACCCAAAAATCGGGATTGGTCGCCTCTTCAGCACTTAACCATTGTCCGGTCACTGTCGAAGCGATTGGAATCCGGGGCGTAGAAAGTTGGATTTCTCTAAAGAACTCAGCAAAAGCAGGCAGGGCCGGATCCATCATTGCTGAATGGAAAGCATGGGATGTAGGGATTTTCTTATTAAAGGTTTTTGTTTTATTAAGTTCGGCAGCAAAGCGATCAATGGTTGACTCAGGTCCGGATGCGACACACAAGCCCGGGCTGTTTACCACGGCGATCTCAAGTCCGGCGGGTAGCAAAGGGTTCAGCTGTTCTTCGGTAAGCAACACTGCCAGCATGGCACCCCCGGGGAGCGCCTGCACAAGCTTACCCCTGCGGGCAACCGCTTTCAGCGCATCTTTCAGCGAAAAAACACCGGAGACAGTCGCGGCAACATATTCACCCACACTGTGCCCGATGAGCATATCAGGCTCTATTCCCAATGAAATAAGCAGCTTTGCTGTTGCATAACTCACGATAAACAGAGCCGGTTGGGTAATATAGGTTTCGTTAATTTTCAAGGATGCCTCTTCTTCAAAAGCGGGTGTTGGAAACAGTACGGTCCGGATATCGAATCCCAGCTCTTCTTTTAGTATCTCAGAACATTCATCAATGGTCTTCCTGAAAACCTCATGGGTTTCGTAAAGAGGCAAACCCATGCGGATATACTGATTTCCCTGGCCGGGAAACATGAAAACGAGAGGTCGCTTCTCTGCTGAAGTCAAAGGCGTAGAATTACGCGTCTCCAGCGTTTTCAGCAATTCCTCTCTATTCCTGAATGGAATCGCCAATCTGTTTAAAAAATGTTGCCTGCCATACCGTGAGGTGAAGGCAACTGCATGGGGATCAATGTCAGGGAAAGATTCGATAAACGCTTTAATATCTGCCTGGGACTTTGCGACAGCTTCAGGGCTGCGGCCCGAGACCAAAAGGAGGTCACAAGGAAGCTCCTTGCTGGCAATGGAAGCCTGGGGTGGCTCTTCCAAAATAACACAGGCATTGGTGCCACCAACCCCAAAAGCATTCACAATGGCGCGTAATGGTGTACCATTTTCTGGCTTCCAGTTGCGGAGTTCGGTATTGACAAAAAACGGGCTGTTTGGAAAATCGATTTGCGGATTTGCCTCATTGAAATGAAGTGAGGCCGGAATCTGTCTATTTTTAAGACAGAGCGCAGTTTTAATAAGACTGGCCGCACCTGAAGCGATATCACAGTGCCCAATATTGGTTTTTACAGAACCAATGGCACAGTACTGCTTACGGTCCGAATGTTTCCTGAAAGAGTCAGTGAGCGAAGCAACCTCGATCGGATCGCCCATATGTGTTGCTGTTCCATGGGCTTCGACATAGGTGATGGTATCGGCAGATACTTCGGATAAGGCCAGCGCTTCCGTGATTACCTCCACTTGTCCTTCAACAGATGGCGCCGTGAACCCGGCCTTTTTATTCCCGTCATTATTGATGGCTCCACCAAGAATAACAGCATAGATATTGTTGTTGTCGCGAATGGCATCTTCAAGGCGTTTCATGACAACAATACCACAACCCCGGCTGAAAACAGTTCCATTGGCTTCTTTATCAAAGGTATGACAATGCCCATCGGCTGATTCCATGCCTCCGGCCTGATACAGGTAACCATGCTTCTCGGGTAGTTCAATGGTTGCCCCTCCGGCAATGATCATGTCGCTCTGATAACTCATCAGGCTGTTAATCCCCATTACCACGGCAACCATTGAGGTGGAACAGGCACATTGTACATTCACACTGGGGCCTGTGAGGTTGAGCTTGTAAGATACCCGTGTGGTGACATAATCTTTATCGTTACTGGTAACAATAGAAGCACCGCTGGCATTTTTCTTTACCTGGCTGTTTCCCATCGCGGAAACCAAATGCAAAGGCGTGCCTGTCCCTCCGAAAACACCGATACGCTCTTTCGCTGTGTAAGGATTGCAGCCTGCATCTTCCAGTGCATGCCAGGCACATTCAAGGAAAACCCTTTGCTGTGGATCCATCAATTCAGCTTCACGTGGTGTGATTCCAAAAAACTCGGCATCGAAATATTCAGCACCTCCGATAATGCCTCTGTTCCTGACATAATTCGGCTGCTTGAAAACAGCAGGTTCCACACCGGTAGCAATCAACTCCTCATCTGTAAATGTCGAGAGCGATTCAACGCCGTTTATCAGGTTTTTCCAGTATTCATAAATATTTTTTGCACCGGGAAGCCTGCAATCCATGCCAATAATGGCAATTTTGCCTTCCATATTTTCCACTTCATTTGTATTCATATGCTGATTTTTTAAATATTATTACCGGGGGAAATTCGTTCTTCTGATTTTATTTTTCATACTCTGATTGCGCAAGGCAACCCTGTCCGTCAGATCCATGCTGGTATGCTCCGGATTATCCTTCCGCAGAAATGCAGAAAGTGTATGTATCGATGGATACCGAAATAGGTCGACAATGCTGACGTCTTCATTCAAATTCTCGGCGATCAGATCTTTAAGTTTTACAAGGAGCAATGAATGGCCGCCAACTTCAAAAAAGTTATCCTGAGAAGTAAAAGAATGATGCTCTAATAACTCATGCCAAAGTTTGGTCAAAGCCCTTTCCGTCTCGTTCATCTTCTGGTGAATGAAATCAGGGATCTTTGGCACCTGAGGCCGAAGGTTTAACAGCGAATTGAAATCTGTTTTACCATTGGGCAGCACCGGGATGGCCGGGGCTATGATACAGTGACCGGGAATCATGTAAGCCGGTAAATGAAGACGTAAAAAATCCCTGAGCTCATTCTCATTGACAATCGCCTCAGGCTCAGGCACCAGGTAAGCAAACAACCGCACATCTTCATCTTTCAGTATCCTCGTATTAACTACGGCATTCCTGATGCCGGGAAACCGTAGTATTACGGATTCAATTTCGCCCAGTTCAATCCGAAATCCACGTATTTTAACCTGCTGGTCGGTGCGGCCCAGCAATTCAACAGCGCCATCATGCCTGAACATGGCGAGGTCACCGGTTTTATAGATCCTGTTCCTCTTACCCCGGACAAATGGATCCGGCAGAAAGCGGGCAGCTGTTTGATCGGGGTCCTCAAAATACCCATCAGCAAGAATCTTCCCTCCGATATAGATCTCCCCGGGAACACCGATAGGAACCGGTTTAAGATCTTCATCCAGGATGTAAAGTGTTGCATTAGAAACAGGAGTCCCAATTGGTACTATCCTAAGGTTATTGTCTCGGAGACAATGCCATTTTGCTGCATAAACTGTCGCTTCTGTAGGACCATACTGGTTGAACAAATCCCCGTCGAAGTCACTTAAAATCTGCTCCTGCAGTGCTTTAGACAACTTCTCACCCCCTGAGATGATAGCTTTCAACTGTTTTGACCGCCGGATAACACCCGCGTCATGTAAAGCCTTGAGCCCGGAAGGGACAAATTGTATTATATTGACGTTCATGTCGTTCAAAATCGCTTCCACTTTTTCAGGTGCCTGCAATTCCTTCCTTTTTTCCAGGACCACCCTGGCGCCGCTGATTAGGGGTGCAAACAACTCCATGATGGAAATGTCGAAATTGATCGAAGTAGCCGCTAAAATCGCATCCTCCGCTGACAGCTCCAATCCCTGCCTCGTCCAGACAAGAAAGTTCATCAGGCTTTCGTGACGGATCATCACACCTTTTGGATTTCCTGTTGACCCGGAGGTGAAGAGGATATAGGCAAGATCACCCGGCATGTTTGGTGCTGAAAGTCCTGCGGCTGGCTGTTCCGAAGATTCATTCAGAAGTTCATCACCCCGAGTTATCTGTCCCCGGAAATGCTCCAAAGCCGTATCATATCCCGCATCAACGATCAGGTACCGTATCTTTGTTTTGTCTATGACATATCTAAAACGCGCTTCCGGATAATAGGGATCCAGTGGAATATAGATCCCTCCTGCTTTAAAAACAGCGAGGATACACTTCACCATCAGCGGCGAATTTTCGAGATGGATGCCAACAGGAGTGCCTTTTGTCACGCCTAAAGCAAATAAATTGGCAGCCATGACATTCACCTGATGCCCCATTTCCTTGTAAGAAATGACCTCATTTCGTGAAACCAGGGCTGGAAGATCAGGCGTTTTCTTGATTTGTTGTTCTACCAGGTCAAATAAATTGCCATTGATCTCAAAAGGAAATGCTGTCTGATTCCATTCCTGAACGATTTTATGATACTCCACGGTGGACATCATATTGATCGCTTTTAAACTGGCTTTGGGTGATTCACAGATATCCTCCAGGATCTGAACAAAATGATCAAGAAGTACCTGGATGGTTCCCGGCTGATAAAGGCGGGATGAATATGTAAAAACTACTTCAGCATCGTCGTGCCTGTCGAAGATTTCTGCAAAAAGATCGAATTTGGACTGTCCAAAAAACTCTTCGGTGGCGTATCCGCTTAAACCGGAATCACTGGCAAACCTCCAGTCTGCCTCATGATAGGCAAACATGAGCTGAAAAAACGGGTTAACACCCTGGATACGTTCCGATCTGAGCACTTCATTGAGGTGACTGAACGGAAAGCGGGAATGAGCAAGCGATTCAAGGGTCTGATCCCTGACGGACCCCAGCAGATCATTGAAAGAGTATAGCTCCCCTATCCTGATTCTTAATAAGATTGTATTGACGAAATATCCGATCATCGAAAGCTGCCATTTCTTAAACCTGTTGGCAGCCGGGGTTCCGATTAAAAAATCATTTCTGCCGGAATGTCTGTTTAAAAGCACCGAAAAGGCCGACAGGCATGTCATGAACATACTGGCACCCGCACGATCCCCCAGAGTTTTCAGTTTTGATTTCAGTATAGGATCTATCGTTCTGCGAAGCTGGCCTCCTTCGTGTGAAGCCGCATCAGGTCGTGAGAAATCCGTTGCAATTTCAAAAAACGCAGGCGCTCGAAAAAGCTGTTTCTGCCAAAATTGTTTGTCTTCAACATATTGAATTCCTGAAAGATACAAATTTTCATTCTTACAAAACTGAGCATATGATGCTGTCGTGCATTTGCCGGAGTTGCCGGCTGTGATCTTATGATCATACAAATCAGACAATTCCTTCAGAAAGACATCAAAAGAAAAACCATCAAAAACAATATGGTGAACTATGACAGAAAGGGAATGGCGACTTTGCCCCAGCTCATAAAGGATAAACCTGAAAAGAGGTGCATCCTCAAGTTTAAAAGCTTGCGATGCTATTGCCCTGGAATGTGAAATGGCTTCAAGATCGGTAATTGGCATGGGTGAATGAAATATCTCCAAAACCGGCTGTTCTACTTCGGTTTTCAACTGCTTCGATCGAAATTTTGTCCTCAGAATATCATGATTCCTGATAATAGTTTTGAGTGCACCGTCCAGATTTCTTGTGTCCAGATCTCCTGAAAGTTGTATGTTGTAAAAGATATTATATGCAGAAAGCTCAGGCTCAGCCTGTTGCATAAACCATAAAGCCTTTTGATTTTCGGAAAGTCCGGAAGGAATTGTCCCGGATTGCACTTCCTCAGGGGAATACATTTCGCTAACATCGCTGAATTCCCATTGTATCTCGTCTAAATCTGATTGATCATGAAGGAGTTCTGAAATAATGAATGCCGGATGTTTGGCCAGGTTTCCTGCTGTGAGATGTTCAAACACACTCCTGATCGGAATCGAAATTCCGTATGTTGAATATAACTCAAGAACCAGTGCATTCGCTTTTAGAGAATTGCCTCCCAGGTCGAAAAAATTATCGTTCAGTCCAATCCCTTCCAATCCCAGGACCTCTTCCCAGATCCGAACCATAGCCTTTTCATGATTGGATGAAGGGGTTATTGCAGGATAGCCCAATTCGGGTCTTATGGTTCCGGGCAGTGGCAGCGACTTTCTGTCAATCTTCCCATTAGCGAGTTGGGGAAAATGCTCAAGACTGACGAAAATCTCAGGAATCATGAAATCCGGCAATGAATGTAAAAGGATTTTACGCAATTCACTGACAGACAATGACATATCATTATTAAATTCCAGGTAAGCCACCAGCGTTTTACCGCTTTTCCTGTCCTCAACTACTTTTGCAACAGCATGCTTAATCTCTGGTACCCGAAGCAAGGTTTGTTCGATTTCAGCCAGTTCAATCCGAAACCCGCGTATTTTTACCTGATCGTCTTTTCTACCGACATAAATGAGTCTTCCCGATTCATCTATTTTTACCAGGTCGCCGGAGCGATAATAATAAGCCGGATCACTTCCATTGATTTTCAATGAAATAAAAGTTTTCTCAGTGAGCTCAGGAAGGTTGAGATATCCCCGCGCGATGCCCTCACCGCTTGCAAGAAGTTCGCCCACGTCTCCCGTTTGAACCGGGTTCAGGTCGTCACCAACAATCAGCACCGTGGTCCCATGCAATGGCTGTCCAATATAGGCCTTTTCATCCGGATACAAGCGGCAGGACGTAATATTCGCGGTTGCTTCAGTCGGACCGTAAAGATTCCATAGCTGCAGTTCCGGAAACATGCCAAAGCTCTTTTTCAAAAGTGCATCTGAAACAGCTTCTCCTGACAAGTAAATGCAGGCAGGGACCGAATCTTTATGTGAAGAACCTTCCCTGGTCTCCAGGTAATTCAGGATTTCGGCCCAAAGCGTGGGAACACAGTACAAGCCTGTCTGTGGGTGCAGGGAATACCATTCTAACAGTTTTTCAGGCTGACGAACCAACAATGGATCGAGTATATGCAGTGTTCTCCCCGACAATAATGTTGAATAAAACTGAGTTACGGCAGCCGCAAAAATGAAAGAAGAACTCAGTGGCAAACCAAGCCTGGTTTCCGAAATCACCCTGTCGTGGAACCAATGAACATAGTAATTGAGGTTACGGTGTTCGATCATTACACCTTTGGGGTTGCCCGTTGAACCTGATGTGTACATGATATAGGCAAGATCACCTGCCTGGATAGTGTTGGCTTTTAATATCTTCTTTTCTGAAGGCTGTTTCAAAGCAAACCAATCCGGGCAGAGCATCTTTCTTTGCCCTGATTCAGTAAAACCAGGCAGAGAAGTATCTGTAATAACCAATTTAACATTGGCATCATGAAGGATATAACGGATGCGTTCCTCAGGAAAATTCAGGGAGAGCGGAACATAGGCTGCCCCTGATTTCAGAACTGCCAAAATTGAAATCGCCAGATTTACGGAAGGATTCAAATAAATACCAACCATAGAACCAGGTCCTATACCTGATTGCTGTAACTCCCAAGCCAGGTTTGTGGAAAAAAGATCCAGCAAACCGAAACTGACTTGTTCAGTTTCATGAACAACAGCAATACGATCCGGAGCCGTTAGCGACCTGGAAAATATTTCTTCATGTAGCGGTTTAAATATGTCCATGTTCAATTTCCCTTGAGGATATCAAGTTTAAGTATGGGGGGATGAGGGAAACTTATTTTGTTGTAAAATTCCAGGGATTATAATTAATGAGTTGTGCGGGTGAAGTCGGAAAGTCGCCAAGCAGGTATTTCAGGTCAATAATTCTGACCAAAATAGACTGACGTCCGGTTTCAGCATTCAACATCGTTGTATTATAATCCATGTAAGTATTAATAATGTCTATTTGTGTGGAGGTACCCATCTTAAACTTCTGGACTTCATTCTGATAGGTCTTCGCCTCAATATCAGCCAGCGTAATCTGGCTTTTATAGATCCGGATCAGGATGTTCAGGTCGCTAAGGAGTTTCAAAACCTGGGCTTTCGATTCAAATTGAATTTTTTCGAGCTGGGTCTTGTTCAATTCATAAGCCGAGAGTTTGGCAACATACTCCCCTTTTCGCTCCTCATTTTTAAACGGCAATTTATAGGTTAAAGTCAAATTGAATGAGGAACCCGGGCTATTACTGGAAAAGGTCTGATTGAAATCTGAAAATGGCTGATAGGCTGTAGTTCCAAATAGAAAGTACTTCATATCGAGGGTGAGTTCATTCAACTTATTATGTTTTGCCGCATTCAGAGAAATTTCGGATGAAGAGGTCAGCATCTCCTGGCTCTTGTAATAGGGGGTCCTGACCAGCATGGAATCCATATTTTTGTAGACATAGGCTGAATACTTTTCCCATGCAAAAGATGCAGGATCAGGCAATGAATCCAGGAAAACCGGCAATTGATTGGGTGTCTTTTTCCCTTTCGTCCCGGTGGCAGTGATGAGATCGAATAATGAATTGACGATTTCGTTTCTTGACAATAAGAATTGTTGTGAAATGTTAAGCTGGTGTGCTGTTGCACGATAGATTTCTACTTGTGCAATTTGCTCATTGTCAATCATTGACTGTATATCAGAGAGATATTGGCGGGATTCGGCATCAGCTTCAGACAAGATTTTGAAGATCTTAACCCGCTCATAAACATTATAATACGATGTAAGTGAATTTTTAATGAATTGACATATTTCGTCGGTGAAGGCAATATTCTGAGCTTTGTTGATCAGGACAGATGAAAGCAGGTTGGCATTGCTGGTATTGTTTTTCCCAAAGTCACGCAAAATGGGCATAGAAACACCTGCCCACATTCCTGATTCATTAACAGGCATATAAGCCGTTGGAAAAACATTAGGTACACCGGAAATGATATCAGTTTCTGTCGAAAGCTTGAATCCTGTAAAGAATTTCATCCCCAGACGCGTTGGAAGTAACAACTGGCCATCCAGAGAATAAGAATCCTTGTAAACGACCGTTGGATCCGTGCCATAATATTGGTTGGTACCCAGGCTAAGCTGTGGATTCAAAAATCCCCTGGCGCTGACCATCTGTCCCCTGCTTTCTTCAACGATATGCTTTTTTAATTTTATGCTGTAATTTTCATCAAGACCTCTTTCAAGTATTCTGTACGTAGACAAGGTATCGTAGTTAAAAAGCTGCTGGCTTATCACAGGTATGTTTACCCCTAGAATAAGAAATACAATAAGGATTCTATTTTTCATTGCACTGTGTACTTTAATAATTTTCATAGCCGGAATGCTCATTGTTTACCAGGATTTCAGGCCAGCTGCCGACGGGTAAGTTCCGCAAAGAACCCATTCTTCTCAATAAGCTCCTTATAACTGCCTTCCTCGATAAGCTGACCCTTGTCAAGGACAAAAATGCGGTCTGCATTGATGATCGTGCTCAAACGGTGCGCAATCACAATGCGGGTAGCATTAAGTTTCTCAATGGATGCACTTACAATTCCCTGGGTTTCATTGTCTAGGGCGCTGGTCGCTTCGTCAAAAATGAAGACTTTCGGATTACGAATCAATGCCCTTGCAATGACAATACGTTGTTGCTGCCCTCCCGACAAATTATCCCCGCCCGGTGGCAGTATGGTTTGCATTTTGTTGGGGAGATTCCTGATTTCATCAGCACAACCGGCCATCTCAGCCGCATGCCAGGCATCTTCCTCCGTATAGAGCGAGGAACCTGTGATATTATAAAGCACGGTTCCCTGCATGATCCGGGAGTTCTGCAAAACAACACCAAATTGATCACGGATACCACGGATGTCGAGGTCTTTCAACTCCTTATTGTCAAAAAGCACACTGCCTACCTCATAATATTCGAACCCAAGTAACAAACGGACCAGGGTTGATTTCCCGGAACCGGAACTTCCTGTGATCGCCACAAACTGTCCGGGATTGATCAGCATATTGATATCCTTCAGGCTCCAATCCGGTGAGTCCTGGTATTTAAAACTTAAAGATGTTATCTCAATTTTGCCACTGAGTTCTCCCGGGTCAAGTTTTCCATTTGTGTCTTCGGTCTCAGCCTCAAGTATCGGCTGAAACAATTGAAAAGTCGGCTTGATATTCAGCAAGGGCACTGTGACCATGAAGGTTTGAATCATTGCGCCCTGGAAACTCAGGTAGGCGCTGTTAAAAGCAACAAAATCACCGATGCCGAAACCTGACGTACCTGAAGTAAATAAAGAATAGACCCTGATAAATATCAGCAGCGACGCGAGAACCGGAAATGTTACCGTGAAAATATTGGCAATCATAATCAGATTCCGCTTCTGGCGATAGTGATCCTTTTGCTGTGCGTAGCGATCGGCCCAAAGCGCAAACACCTTCTCTTTACTGCCTGTGACTCTTATTTTATTGATTCCGCGAATGGCCATCATCAGGAATCCCGAAATCATGGCATCCATGCGGCGCATAAATGCAACATGTTTGTATGCCAAAAGGCTGATGGTGAGCGTAAACCCGGCAACAACTAAGCCCAGTGCCAGGGCGAGCAACGCCAGCTGTACATCATAAAAAAACAGCAGGCCCAGGTAAAATATTGAAAAGATCCCAGAAATCATCGCACCAAGAACTGTGGTAGAGAGGGTATCCCTGATCCGCTCTATCCCCATGCTGCGTTCGGCCAAATCTCCCGGACTGTAATTGCGGAAAAACCCGACCTGAAGCGATAATATCCGGTCCCATAAAGCTGCCTGGAGCTTGTACCCTGCTTTTCCGGCCATCCGCAACACCGCGATGGATTTGGCAAAATTCAACAAGCCGATCGTGATGACACACATCAGCATAATTGCACCAATCTGCCATAACTCACTGATATCACCGCCAGGGATAACAGTATTGAAGATATAACCCCCAACAACCGGAATCAGCAAGGCAAGTAAGGCACCGATGATTCCTATCACTAAAAAAATTATAATATCACGATAAGTAAACTGAAGGGCAAAACGCAGCAGATCCTTGCCGCTAAGCTTACCCTTCGGAAAGGGCGTAAAAAAACTCCAGGCATCTGGCTCAAGCAGCTGGTGCACAGATTCAGTAAGCAATTCCTTCTTTTTGCCCAGTAAGTCAACCATCAGGTATTTCGTATTCCCTTTGGCAATGAGAGCCACCGGGGTATGGCCGTCTTTAAGGTAACCAAGCATCGAACCCGCATTGTTGTGCCACCAATGAGGTTCAAGTGTCACTTTCCTGGAGCGTATGTTCGAGGCTCTGAGAATGTTCCATAAAGAATCATGCTTGTCGCTGATACGGTTACCCGGATCAGAAAATTCAATGTGTTCCTCTTTTCCTATCAGCTGACAGGTCTGAAGCAGGAGCATATTCTGATTAGTTATTTTTTTCGGGCTCCCGTCATCACCAGGGGAATCAGCAAAAAGATCAACAGTAACTTTTCCTGAAATAATAGACTTAAAGCGATTGAACGAACTGGAAATGGCATTCGTCCTGAAAGCATAGGTGTTGCTTACATTTTTATTCGCGACTTTTAGGTCCTCTGCATACAAATTCTGTAAAACGCTTAATGTCAAGTCGTTAAATCTGAACAACTGAGCAGGGTCTGCTTTACATGATGCTGTTGCTTCTATTATATTGAACTGGGGCTGCGTACTGAAATGACTTAGTCCTTCAGACAAGCTGTTAAACCATTGATCTATCAGGGAAGAAAAATAATCCGGATTGTGCTGCTGTAGCTTTTTCTGCGATTCGGTGTTAAGAACCCCGATAGTGCAATCTGTTAAAGAACACAATATCAGCGAAAGTGTGTCATTATCTTTAAAGGAAGGAATTAAAAAAGGCCCCTTTACCCGAAAAAGAAACAGCCTGCGCCCCGGTCCCCCGCTTAGTTTTTCCACATAGAAAACGTCTGTTTCACCCGACTCAATGTAAAAAGCTACGGAAGACGCATCATTCAAAGAAAGCGTTTTGTTACTGAATAACTTCTTTGTCTGCGTGTATAAGGAAGATATCACCTGTTGCTCCATATCAATTCAGGTTTACAAGTTTAAAATAGAGTCCCTGCTGATCCTTGATCATTTCCTCATGGGTACCTTGCTGAACGACTTTGCCTTTGTCGAGAACGATGATCTCATCACAATCACGGATTGTACTGAGCCTGTGAGCGATAATAACAGTGGTACAGCCTCTGCGCCGGATGTTGTTGTCGATTTCCTTTTCGGTATTGGCATCCAGAGCGCTGGTGGCTTCATCCATGACAAGGATACTCGGATTTACAACCAAAGCGCGGGCAATTTCAATACGCTGTCTCTGGCCACCGCTGAGGTTACTCCCGCCATTGATGAGCAAACCGCCATAACCACCTGGTCTCGACGAAATAACATCATGTATGCATGAGTCCTTGGTGGATTGAATAATATCAGGCGCTCCAATGGTATTGTTCCACATGGTAATATTGTCATTAACGGTGCCTCTGAACAGAAATATTTCCTGGTCCACCAGGGATACAGAATTCCTGATCACATCCTGGGGATAACAGGAACGATCCTTCCCGTCAAACAGGATCTCACCTGCCCATGGATGGTACAGGCCTGCAATCAGTTTGGCCATGGTCGACTTTCCGGAACCGGAACTACCTACCAGGGCAACCCGTTTTCCCGGTTCAATGTTGATTGAAAAATTCTCTATCAAAGGCTCCCGAAACCGGTCATATCCAAAAGTGACATTTTTAAATTCCAGCCTTCCGTGCAACTTTGAATTCGAAAGATTAAGTGCCGCAATATTATCGGATAACTCATTTTTAAAATAAATATCTTCTTCTGTCGAAAGGGCATCCTGTATCGTATCAATATTGCTCTTTGCCTCCTGCAAATCACTGCCCATTGAAACCACATTCTTTACCGGACCTGTAAAGTTCGACATCAGGCTCTGAAAAGCAATAAAAACACCAATGGTCATCTCACCGTAAATAACCAACAGCCCTCCAAGTGTAAGCAAGATGATGTTATTGAGGTTCGACAGGAAATCGGGTAAAGCATCCAGCAGGTTGGAAGTGACATTTAGTTTCTGATCATAAACAACCGCGTTGGAGAGTTCCCCCGACCAGATCCCATAAAAATCGTTCTCCGATCCTGTTGCTTTTATGGTTTCAATCTGTTCAAGCCCGACACCTGCCGTGCTGAAAGTACGCTGGGTTCGCTCATAAAGAAGCTGGTTGAGTGTAGATCGCTTTTCGGAAACGACCCGCAGTACAAAAAGATTTACCAGAATCACGGTAACGCCAATCACTGTCAGTAACAAATTGTACTGAACCATCACGGCCGCATAAAAAATCACTGTAATCAGGCTCGAAGCTGTAACGGAGAGTCCTGTTGAAAGAAGCGTTGCCAGGTTGTCATTAAGTTGTACACGCTTAAAAATCTCACCCGGTTGGCGTGAGCTGAAAAAGCGGATTGGCAGTTTCAGGATGTGCATCAGGAGTTTCGAGGACTCAACGATGGCCATGCGCAACTCAATTTTAACCAGTATTTTTTGTTGCAAAAAGGTAAGCAAGCCATTAAAAACAAAGAGCCCGGCAATGAGTGCCAGCATCGGCCGGAAGTAGAGGGGCTGATTTAAACCGATAATCTCATCAAAAAAGAGCTTGTTCAGGCCTGCCATAATAATAGCAGGAATTACCAGGATGGCCCCGCAAATCAACACATAAATAAGGTCTGAGCGACTGGGTTTGATTCGGGCCAGCACCTTATAAATAAACCCATTCCGGTCTTTTTTGGGTTCAAATTCTTTTGTTGGTATCAAACTCAGGGCTGTTCCGTCGTATAATTCTGCTAACTCCTGCTCACCCAATTTCTTTTTCCCTTCACGGGTATCATTCAATAGGTAAGACGCCTTGTCAAAGCCCGTCAGAACGCTGTAATTGCCACCCCGGATTGACAGGATCACAGGCAAATTAAGGTTTTTAAGTTCCGGGACAGTACACATATTCACTTCAGCTTTAAATCTATAGCCAGAGGCAACTTTCATGAGCCGTTCCGGTGGTATCCTGGAATTATCAGAAACCCCACATTCCTGGTTTAACAGATCTTTAACCGGATAACAATGGTAATAGGACATCACCATCGTCAGCGCAACAGGCCCTGATTCATTTTCTCCCAACTGGAGCATGACAGGAACCTTTGTTTTTACACGATCATTTTTCATATCAGGGTCTCAATTAATTGGGAATGAGTGTTATTCGAAAAATGACTTAAAAACGGGTATGATGTAATCAATCGGGGGTCTTTCTTTAACCAGGATAGATGCCCTGCACAGTGTTCCGGTATTGATTGTAAAAGGAGGGCCTTTTTTGTTGGACCATTGGAATCCGCTTTTCGTCTTTGAATCCAGATTCATCTTGATTCTTATCCTGTATGTCGGGCCTTGCTTTTCGATAAGTGACACCAGATCAGGATTATTCAATTCGTCAAGCATCGAATTGGTGTTTGAAACAAAATGGTTAACCTCAACCACCTCGCCCAACAACCACCCATAAAGATCATGATTAACAGTGAATGGTTCAATCATCACCTTCATGCCTTCCTCAACAACGGCATTTGAATTAAATGGGATATACAGATCGAGCTTATGGTTTTTCTGGTTCTCAATGTCCTCAACAACCATCATCCGGTTGCCTGCATTCACGAAATCGCCACTGCTTACCGACTTGTCGATAACAATCCCATCGACCGGACTCCGAACAATAGTCTGCCGGTCATATTCCTCCTCCAGGTTACTTATTTTTTTCTGCAGAATCTGGATCTGGCCGTGGTAATCCTGCTGCTTATTGGTGCGGTCAAATGCCCAGGATTGCTTGTCCAGGATGTTGGTTTTAAGCTTTTGCTGGATTTGTGTGCTCTGATTTACGGCATCTGAAAGCTGATTTTTTGCATCAATGTAATTCTCTCTCGTCGACAAACCCTTATTCCACAATTCTTTCTGCTGCTGCATCTTAAGCTCTAAAAAAGTAATTTGATCCTGCATATGTGTGAATTCCTTTTGCAGACGGTCTTCTTCAATGCTGTAATACTTCATTTTATTGGGATAATCCTGCGAATCCTTATGAAGAAGCAAGGTATCCTGTAAGAGTAGCACCTCAAGCTGAGCATTAAGTTCTACCAACTGATGCTGAAGCTGAGGCTGAAGCATTCGAAGCAAAATGTCGCCTTCTGCGGTTTTTTCACCCAATTTACAATTCACCTGTTCAACGCCCCCGGAATAGGCTGACATAATCCCGTGAAGCCCCTGACCGCTAACAATCTCGCCCAAACCGTCAATTCGCTGCGGGATACTGCCGAATAACCCCCAAACCAGGGTAATCAAAGTCAGAAGCACTAATGCTGAAAGAGAGATCCAATAGCGTGGAGGCGTGATCTTAAGCATTTGATTCATTTCTACAGGATCATGTGATGATCCTGCAGTCTGTATTTTTTTTGCTTTATCCATAACGATTTATCTTATGGTTACTGAAATACGTAATCAGACGGATTGAAGACAAACCCATCTAAAGCAATAAAACATACTCATTCTCAGCAGCGATGCCAATGCATCGCTTCTTTGAATAAGTTATGCCGACACAGATTTTCGCAAACCTGTCAGTGTCGGGAAAATTAAATTTTAGATTATTTCTGGTAATCTTTCATATAACGTAAACCCTTCTCTTTCAATTCAGGTTTCCAGTCACCATTGGCATCGAGATGGTGTTTTGTATGATGCGCCCAGAAAATTTCTTCCAACCCGGCTGGGATCGTGAAACCGGCGGCTGACATGTCCATTTTCATATTTCCTTTTGAAAAGAAACCCTCAGGAGGTGTAGGAATGAAGCGTTTTTTTGAATTTTCCATGACTTTCATTTTTAAATGAGTAAAGTGAGATTTATCAGAGGTTCGATTATAAAAGCAAATACAATTCAATCAAATTAATAGTGCATGCATGTTTAGAAAGGAAGTAAATGTATAAAATATATTCAGTCCATGAACACGAAGGATTGTAAATTTTTAGAAAAAATTATCGAAAAGGTAAAGACATCGTAAGAATCTGATTTTATGCCTTAGAGGCGTTGAGAAACCTGAAACTTCAATGCTTCTATATTATAGAAACTTTTGGGATTTTTTTAATAATAAAAATAATTCCATACACAAACAGCACCGTCATGATGGTGTCCCAAACCTGTGTGATGATCTTTATTTTACTGAAGCCATCGACACCGTAAACATTAATTAACAAAAGTCTGAGAAAGATATCAGACAAATCGCGAAATACCAGGAATGTGGTTAAGTAAAAGAAATATTTAAACAGCGGGTTCTGTTTATACAAGACCCGGCTATGAGCTTTTGGAACACCCTGGAGATAGGCGTAATCAATAAAGAAAAACATCGCCATCGGCTTTTTAATCAGCATGGTGAAAATCCAGAAAAGAACCAGGCCGGTATTCATATAAATCATGTTGTAAAGCATCTGATTTGCAGATTTGGAATACACATCCAGGATACCACCAATAATGGCCGTGGCGAGAATAAACGAACCCGTAAGGCTGACATGCCTTTCCTTAATGACCGTATAAACCGTATAAATAATTCCGGGGACTGTCGACAAAAGCATAGCCAGATAGTCACCCATTAAGGATCGACAAGTATTCCAGATCAACAGAGGAATTCCAAGATACATGATCAAATCCAGAAGAAACCGCTTGTTAAAAATGTTTTTCATGACAAAGATTTTCAATGCTATTTTTAATCCCTATTGTGTGATAACGAGCACATTCGTGCTTACAATCGCCGTACCGATATCGCTGCCGCCTCCCAGGGGTGAATTTGCCCAGATTGGAATACCTGACTCATTATACATAACCACAAAGGCTTCAGATGCCGGTGATGCGGGGTTGACAAGGGCTGTGCCACCCAGGGCTTTGGCCCATTGCCAGCTGAGGGTTTGTGCGTTTTTCAGAAATGAAGTTGTTAAAGCAAGAAAAAGTAGGAATTTCCGCATATCTTGTTTGACTTAATTTGTACAGGCAATTTCAGGAATTGATTTGAATTGAGTCCGAAACATTTTCATCAAAGCATTACCTGCTAATATTAATTTGAAGGTCATTAACCGGTAGTATCTTTATCCCCTTCTCTTGCAGCTTCCTGATCGCTTTTTCCTTACTCTTCTCAGATTTACCGGTAATTGCTTCGGGTATTACAGTAATATTATAACCCCTTTCCATGCCGCCAAGCGCTGTATTTGTGATACATTCTTCAGCCAGAAGTCCCGCTAAAACGATCTCCTTTGCATGATTTTCTGTTAATAAAGCGATCAGATCAACTGAGGTAAAAGCATCTCCGCTCACCTTGACAAAAATATTCTTACTGACAATTTTCAAAGTATTGTCGAAGTCAGGCGCCGGTAAAGTATCTGTTTTGAACCTCCACGAAGAAAAGCTTAGCGCCTTCCCGGCAGATTTCACATAAATGATTTTCTCAGGACTAAAATCACCAAGGATTGAATTAACGCTGGCAATCATTGCCCTGGCATCTTTTTCGTATGGTTTATGATCGATAAACGCGCCCTGAACATCGAGAACCAGCAGATACTGATCATGGGAAATGGGCCTGCTTTGACATATACCATTATTATATGTTGCAAAAATCAGTAAAAACGCCAAAACCAATGTTGTTCTCATAGTATCCTGTTTTAAAGGGATGTGATGAAATGATCTTGTTTCACACGGAGTTGCACGGAGTTTGGCACGGAGTTTCACTGTATTTCATTTGCGTAATCTGCGTGAACCCCTAAAGACTACTATTTCTCAGGCGCTATCAATTCTTCTGTCCCAAACAAATTATGGGGTTTCTTACTGAAATTCGAATTTAAAAAATATACCGCCAGGAAGAAATAGACGATAAACCCAAATACAATCATCAACTGAACACCGTTTGTCTTTTGAATCTCCTGTTTGGTCTTCACCATACAGGCTTCACCCGGACAGTATTGAGCCTTTTCTTTGTAAAACATCTTATAGAATTTGCATCCGATACAAATACCGAAAGCCGATTCAAAAAACAGCAAAATCAGGCAAATCATGCATGTGATTCCTGTGATGGGGCTATAGGTATTCATCACAGCCATCAGCACAAACATGCTCGCTGCCAATACCAATCCGATAACCCATGCAAATTTCTTTTGCTTGGCACCCACATATTCGGGAACCTGGTTTCGCACGATCATACGCCCGATGATCAATGTGGGAGAAAACCTGGGGTTGATGAAAACCCGGATCAGGAAATCTGTCAGAAAAAACATGACAAAGTACTTGATCACCAAAAAGTCGGCTTTCATGCTCGCCATCACGACAGAGATGAACAGACCCAAAAACAAAATTCCTGCTGAAGCTCTTACTTCCCGTTCATTCACGACAGGGATCTCATATCCTTCAACATCTTCGCCAAATTTGAAAATTTCACTCATATTGCTAATTATTTAATGTTTAATGGGGTTCACACGGAGTTGCACGGAGTTATACACGGAGTTTCACTGTTATTTGATGGAATCTTCCCGCACATTCCACAAAATTACATTTCTATTTCAATATTATACTGATCTAAAAGTCCTGGGATACCGGCCAAACTGAATTTTGCTTTTTTCATGCGGTTGATTTCAGGGTTTATGGTATAGTTAAATGCGGTCCGGAAGTCAGCTTTTTCAAGGATCGTATTTTCGAACCGGGCACGCATCAGGTCGCAGTTGTCAAACAAAGAAGCACTTAAATCGCATTCTGTAAAATCCACTTCGTTTAAACGGCAGTTTTTGAACGTAGTTTTTTTATTCTTGGTCTGAAAAAAGGAGGAATGATCAAGGGTACAACCTTCGAAGCGGAAACTCAAACCAAAAGCATTACAGTTATTAAATAAAAGTCCGAGCATCTTGCAGTCTTTAAACCTCACGTCACGGATAGAAGTCCGTCTCAGTTTGGCCAGACTTAAATTACATTCAACAAAGTCGCAGCTGCTGAACTTCAAATCTGTCAGGTCTGCACTGGAAAATTCACAATTCCGGAAAATGCAGTTCTCGTACGCTCCTATTGTCAGCGGACTAGCGCTGAAATCATGTTTGTCAAACGTTTTATTTTCAAAATATGCTTTTATCATTTGACCTGAATCTGAAGGGGTTCACACGGACTTGCACTGAGTTTGTCACGGAGTATCACCGTTTTCTATATCGCTTATTTCATGTTGAACAAGGACCTAAAATTACAATGATTTTGTAATGTCAGACGACTTCTGTAAAAAGAATAAACAATATAATTTACAACATATTATTTACTGAAGTTTCGCATGTCAAGAGAACCAGCAATTTAAAACGTTTTGTAAAATATAAACAATAGCCTATTATGTTAATTTGTAAAAGACTTTGCAACAGCCATCCTTCGACTCCGCTCAGGATGACGGGTGGTTCTCAACGTAATGCAGCATTACATTGAGAATATATTTTATATATTATAATAATAGTATTATTTCAATATTACCCATAGTAACATGGAAATCCTCCGTCATCCTGAGTGGAGTCGAAGGAGGGCTGTTCTACAGTTCAATAACGTTCTTTTTCGGCATATATGTCATACAAAGACATGCGAAATTTCAACACATATTATATTTTTTTAGAATATTAAACAATCACTTATAATTAATTTCTGTAAAGTATCTTAAAGTTTTTTTTATCTTCACACCGAATTAAATGTTCTTCATCTTTTTTTCATGGCTTACCAGACTATAAACAGCAATCCTTTTCCCGGCATCCGGAGTTATGAGCCCTCTGAGGATGAATTATTTTTCGGACGGGAACGAAGGATCAGGGAGTTAATCGACAAACTTGCAGTGACCCGTTTCCTGGCAATCGTCGGGTCATCAGGTTGCGGAAAATCATCACTTATCAAGGCAGGTCTGATCCCTTCCCTGGTGAAAAACAAATACATACAAAACCCTGATGAATGGAAACTGATCCTCTTCCGGCCAGGCAGCGACCCGATCGGGAACCTGTCTGAAGCTTTGTTGCGTTGTTTTGGCAAGGAATCTGAACCTGACAAAAACAAGTTCCATAAGAAGTTGCTGCAGTCACCTGACGCATTACCCGAAATCATAAAAATGCTCGGAGGCCGCAGCACTGCATCTTATTTATTGGTAATCGACCAGTTTGAAGAGCTTTTCCGCTTCAGGCAAAACACCATACTTGAAAATGCCGAAGCAGAAGCCGCTCGCTTTGTGGAGTTATTTCTCTATGCAACGCAACAATCAGAGGTAAAGATCTCCCTGGTGCTCTCCATGAGGACTGATTTCATGGACGATTGCACAGAGTACCCTCATCTGAACGAAGCCATTAACAAAGGCTATTACCTCGTTCCCAGGATGAATGCCGAAGAAAAGAGGCTTGCCATCTCGGGACCTTTATCCGTGAGGGGATGCAATATCTCTTCAGATCTTTTGGATCGGCTTCTGGATGACGTCGGTGATGACCCGGATCAGCTGCCCATCATGCAGCATGCCCTCATGCGGACTTATGATTATTGGTCGACTTACAGGATCGGCAATGAAGCCATCGACATCGCTCATTATGAGGCTATCGGGACGATGAAAGAAGCCTTGTCTGTTCACTGTGAAGAGGTTTTTAATGAATTGAGACTACCCGCACTTCAATTTATTGCGGAAAAGGTATTTAAAGCGCTCACCGACTTTGGCTCTGACAGCAGGGGGACCCGAAGACCTACGAAATTCTCTGAACTCTGCGTCGTTTCTGAGGCTAAGCCTGATGAAGTCAGTAAGGTTATCGACAGCTTCAGGGAAGCAGGTCGTGCCTTTTTGATGCCTTCTTATAATGTTGAGTGTACTGATTCCACAATTATTGACATCTCCCACGAGAGCATCATGCGCGTTTGGAAGCGTTTGCGCAAATGGGTCGATGAAGAAAGCCAAAGTGCCCAGCTGTACCTCCGCTTGTCAAAATCAGCAGAATTGTACCAGTATGGTCAATCAGCCCTGTGGATCAATCCCGAACTTCAGCTTGCCTTGCAGTGGCAGCATTCCAATAAGCCCAACAATACCTGGGCAATGCGTTATGACCCTGCTTTCGACAGGGCGATGGAGTTTCTGAATTACAGCCAGCAACAGTTTGATCTCGAGATCCGTCGGAAAGAAGAGCTTCAAAAACGCAATTTGCGCCGGGCCCGGAATTTTGCGATGTTCCTGGGTGGTGCCACCATCGTTTCTATCTTATTTCTGGTCGTTTCTTTAAACCTTAGGTTCAAAGCCGAATCCAGCAGGAAAGACGCGCTGGAAAAACAAAAACTGGCTGTCTTTGAAAGCAAACGTGCAGAAGATCAGCGCCAGGAAGCCATCATCCAGAAAAGAATCTCTGAACAACAACAACAAATTGCAGAACAACAAAAGCTAATCACCGAGGAGCAAAGACAATATGCTGTCAGTCAGCAAAATATCGCCGAAGTGAAGACAGTGGAAGCCGTTCAGCAAAAGCTAAAAGCTGACAAGTCGCGACAGGAAGCCGTTAAAGCCCGCGATGAAACTGAAATTCAACGTAAAGAAGCGGTCTCGCAAAAACAGATTGCGGAAAAAGAACGTGTCAAAGCAGAAAATTCTGAGAAAAACACCCAGCGATTGCGTCTTTTGTCAATCGCAAAGTCAATGGCTGTGCAGGCATCCCAGCTCAGCCTCACCGTCAAAGATGACTTGCCCGCCTTGCTCGCTATCCAGGCCTATCATTTCAATCAGGACAATGGCGGCCCCAAGGACGACCCTGATCTTTATGAAGCACTTTCGGGTGTTACCAACGATCAGGAAGTATTGCGCGGACATGATGATGCGGTGCGAGCCATGGCAATAAGCAGCGATGGCCTACAACTGATTACCACTGGCGACGACGGGAAGGTGTTGGCCTGGGACCTCTCTGACCCCTCAAAAAAGCCACTCTCGGTGAACACCGGATCTTATGGAAAAGAGGGAATCCGTGCTGTTGCCTTAAGCACAAACTGGATCATGGCAGGCTGTTTTAATGGAAAAATCCTTGTCTGGAACAGGAAACTACCTCAAGCACAACCGAAAGTCATCAATGGCCATAGCGGTCAGATTTCCTGTATTGTCTACGATCAAAGCAATGACCAGTTTGCCAGCGCAGGTGGCGATGGAAAACTTTGCCTCTGGAAATGGAACAACAGCACTTTTCAGAAAAGCATCCTGGATTCGACAAATTCCGACATCCGTGCCCTGGCCTTTGATCCTTCATCAAAGTGCTTTGCCTATGGATGTTCCAATGGCTTGCTCAAGTTCGTGAACCCTGGCCTACCTTCGAAAAACGTGATCGTTTCCCCGATGGGAGGAAGCGCCATCTTATCCCTGGCTTTTCATCCAGGCGGATCACAGCTCCTGGCAGGCGACGCGAAAGGTAGCCTTCGCTTTTATAAAATCAATTCAATAGCTGTACTCACCAACGAACTGATCGGCAGACATACCTCCGGAATCCTGTCCATCGCCTGTAGCAAAGACGGGAAATTTGTCTCGACCGCAGGTTTCGACAAGACAATCCGGACAAATACACTGTCGGGGGAAATCGAGGATGCCTATTCAATCAACAGAAACGACCTCTGGGTGTATGGAATTCTGTTCAGCAATGATGGGAAAAGACTGATCTCTTGCAGTGCTGACAAGACAATCAGACTGTATACTGCCGGATGTGAACCCCTGGCAAGCCTGGCCGAAAAAAGCATCAAAAGAAACCTGAGCAAGGATGAATGGAACCTCTATGTAAGTCCCGACATCCCATATCAAAAGACAATCAACCGTTTACCTTAGTAATATGAAAAACAACTTTACGAGGTCTCTCTTATTGACAATATTCATTTTGTGTTTGAACCTGGCTTTTGTAAGTATGACAAAAGCCCAGACCAAATGCAGCGATGAAAGCCTGGTTGAAGCCCGGAAAAATTACGAAATTGGCAGATTCCGGGAAGTGGTCAGCGCTTTAGGCAGCTGTATCAAAGACGGCTTTAACGAGAAACAAAAGGTACAGGGCTATCGCTTGCTGGCTATGTCGTACCTGGCTACCGACAGTCTTGAAAAAGCCACGGAAGCAACCAACTTTCTGATTCAAATCAACCCTGATTATGAGGGGACGGTTTTTGATCCGCCTCGTTTTACCAGGCTGGTCACTGAGCTAAAACTTGCCGGGGGAGCCCAATTGGTAACCTCTGTGTCAAAAAAGGCTGAGAATGTTTTTGAAGCGCCGGCAACCATCATCGTTGTGACCCGTGAAGAGATTGAAAAAAGGGGCTACCTCGACCTGGTTGAGATGCTGAAAGATGTTCCTGGCTTCGACCTCTCGATGTTTTATGGCTCAGAATATGCCAACATTTACCAGCGTGGATTCCGCCAGAACAACACGGAAAAAACACTCTTGCTGATTGACGGTATCGAAGAGAATGACCTCTGGACGAACTGGGCTTACCTCTCGCGTCAATATCCCTTGTCAAATATTGAAAGGGTGGAAATCATCTATGGACCAGCCTCTACCATGTACGGGCCCAATGCTTTTGTTGGCGTTATCAATGTCATCACACGGTCGGCCCAGGCGCTGATTGCTCCCGGCAGAAACATCGGCGTTCATGCCAGTGTAAACTACGGAACCTACAACACCCGCTGCTTCGACATGACAGTGGCCGGGAAAAAGAGAAATATGTCTTTTGCGCTTACAGGCCGAATTTTTACATCTGACGAGGCTGACCTGACCAGCCAGAAGTACTTTGACTTCAATCCTTCTTTTTATGAGACGGTCGACTACAACAAGCTTCTCGGGATCACAACAAATGCAAAGCAATACCTTGTGGATCACAATATGCCCATGAGTCACCCTTATTATCAACTGAGTGCCGACTCCTCAAAGCTTTCACTGACGCCACAAGGGATCCTGACTGCCCAGAACCTTGACAAGTCGGCTTATGAGCAGGTAGTGAATGGCCATAAGATTGGCTTTTCAAACAAAACTGACGCATGGCTGCTGAACGGAAAGATCAAACTCGGCAATTTCAGTTTTGGGTTCCAGACGTGGCGCGAAAGCCGGGGATCACTCACCCAATATACCGATACTTATACGCCAGGCTCCGACAATGGCTTTAACTGGGTTCCTCAGCTTTCTTATTTCTTCACAAAATATGAGAATCAGCTTAGTGATAAGTTTTTTGTTTCAAGTCTAACGTATTACAGGATTCACGCCCTTACTGAAGACAGCCGCTTTGTGTCACTCTCTAACTATGCACTTGGGAATTTCAAGCTGAACAACCTGGTTGCAGAAAAGGCACCCATATGGACGACCCAATATGCCTATGAGATCTCAAAACAACTCCGGACTGAGTTAAAAACGGTATATACGCCATTTTCCAATTTTGATTTGGTATCGGGTCTGGAAGCCAGAAATTCCACCTTACAGGGAGGCTATATGATGAGTGTGTACGACACACCACAGGACTCTGCAGTGGTTAATCCTTCACCCAAAGGAGGAAACACCTTTAATGTTTGGGATATCGGTGTTTACAGCCAGGGTACATATTCTATTTTAAATAATCTAAAAGCAACCCTTGGCTTACGATACGACTACAACAGGATCCGCAGCAATGGCGGTTTTGGAGGTGTGGTCAGCCCGAGAATCGCCGTCGTGTATTCTCCCGGGAACTTCACCTTTAAAGGCTTTTATGCCCGGGGAATCATGAATGTTTCGAACTGGACGAAGTTTTCTACCGCAGGAAACCGCATCCCCAACCCTATGCTGAAGACAGAAAACATCCAGAATTATGAATTCAGCGGCGCTTTCAAATTCTCAAAATCAGCCTTTATTGAAATGAGCGTTTACCAGGAAGATATCGACAATGTGGTCGGGACCCAGGTCGTAGCTGGCAATCCTTCGAAAAACCAAAACGCAAACATCGGCCAGTTCCAGATCCGTGGCGCACAGATGAACGCCGTTTACATCTGGCAAGATTATCATTTCAACTTCAATTACACCTGGTGCGACCCCAGGCAGACTTACAGTGAAACCGGCTCCGTAGATAATGTGGTTGGGGACATTGCGGTACACCAATTCAATATTGGGGCCGACAAAGAATTCTTTAAACAACTCAATATTAACCTGAGGATGAATTACTCAGGAAACAGGAGAGTAGGCACTGGAACGACAGTTCCGCTGAATAAAGACCATTTTCCTGCTGTCGCCGTTGCTTATGCAACAATAAGTTATGAAAATATCAGGGTCGTTAAAGGAATGAAACTGCAGCTAATCTGTAATAACATTTTTGATACGGTTTATTTTCATCCGGGAACCAAAGCGGCTGACGGCATCAACAGCCCAACAGCAATACTACAAAGAGGCAGGCACTTCGTTTTAAGGCTGATGTATGATTTTTAATTGATTTATGACAGACAATTCCACCTACTTAAATAGGCATGAATGCCAGGAAGTCATAGATGAATCCTCATTATGGGGAAAGCTATGCCTGCCTGAAAGTCCTAAAAACACGACAAAACCAGGGCTGAGGACAGTGATCTTTGGAAGTACAAATGCAGGTATTTTGGTATTAAACTCGATTCAGAAGTTTGAGGAGAAATTTCCTGAAAAACTCAACCTTATTGCCGTTGCCACTGACGACCCGACAGATGAAAAAGCGAGAATCTCAGCAAAGAAAAGAATCTGGTGTCATTATTCAGCAGAAGAAAAAAAAGAGATGTTTGACAATTTGCGTATGACAGTAAACCAGATCGGAGTTCCTTGTTATACAGGTGCCGTTAAAACCCCATACTTCCACAACATGCTGAAAGAATGGAATCCAGACGTGATTATCATGTGTTGCTTTGGTCAAAAAATAGACCAGTTTACTTATGATTTTCCAGGCTATGGCATGTTTAACTTCCACCCATCCGATCTTAGGAACAGAATCGGAGCAGGGGCCATGCCATTTAATGATACCATCAAGTCTGAACACAGTCATTCCGTGATGAGCCTGCACACAGTCACCGAAGAAATTGATGCCGGCCCAATCGTAGGCACCTCCCCTCCTATTAACATCTGCCTCGCTGATGGGAGTTATCCATCGAGTATCTTAACGCTACAGGAGAAAATCCCTTCGGTTTGCGGCTGGATGACAATTGACCTGCTCAAAGCTGTCATCGATCAAAAAGAAAAAGGTCAGCACCACCCACTTCATTGTTTCATCACTGATAAGAGTTTCCCAACAGCAGTGAAAGAAGAACTGCTGAAACCTGCTTTTGATGACCCGCATGCCGATTATAGTATTCCACCTCATTTCCTGATCCAAGACATAGCTACTGATGGAAAAGAATAAATGGTATCACCGGCTGTTGAATATCAAACAGGACGAACTAAAACCGGTTCTCCTGCTGATGATATTTTCATTTTTTGTTGGCTTGTCATTGTCGTTTTATTTCACAGCCTCAAACGCGATCTTCTTAAAGCACTTCCCTTCCAAAATGATCTCCTTGTCCTATATGGCTTCAGGGATCGTGGTTTACCTGGCTTGGCTGATCCTGTCTAAAATCGATCGGAAGCTTACAGTACCGCAGCAATTGGCGCTAAAATTCATTTTCGTTTTCATTACCGTTTTGATCATCAGCTTCTGGGTGTGGATCTACGATACACCCCTCTCAGCCTTTGTGATGTTCACCTGGGTCAGGGTATTGGTATATATCACGCTGATCACCTTTTGGGGCATGGCCGGGAAACTCTTCAATATCCGCCAGGGGAAACGGGTTTTTGGCTTAATAGGAATTGGGGAAGTAATCTCCATTTTAATCGGCTATTTTTCGATCCCTTTCATACTGAAAGTGCTAAAGGCCAAAGACTTACTGTTCCTGTCTTCCGGAGGCCTGCTCATTTGTCTTTTCTTTGCAATCCTGATTTTAACGAGCTTTAAGACACAACTATCAGATCAAAACCTGAGTGGTGGAAAAGCCAGTGTCAAGTCAAGAGTCAAAGATCAGAATTACTTCAACCTTTTAAAAAAGCCGTATTTCAGGCTCATCTCCGTGATGGCATTCCTTCCGATCTTCGGATACCTTTTTGTTGACTTTCTTTTCCTGGATCAAACCAAACATGAATTTGCCAATAATCCTGAAATGATTTCTAAGTTTTTAGGCTTATTTCTGGGATTTACAGCTTTTATAGAACTTATCTTCAAATTTGTCTCCGGGCGTTTCTTAAATAGATATGGACTGAAGCCCAGCCTGATAGCACTACCGGCAATCCTTCTTTTCAGCATAACGCTTGCTGCCTTTTTCGGAACCTTGTATGGGACCCTTGGCTTATTTTTTGCCTTGGTCGCCTTTGCCCGTTTGTTTGAACGGGCCATTCGCGGCTCAATCTATGAACCTGCCTTTCAGTTGCTTTACCAGCCCGTACAGGAAGACCAAAGGCTTATCTTTCAAAACCAGATTGAAGGAATACCCAAAGCACTAGGGACCATCATCACCGGGGGTGTTATATTTCTGTTAGCCAGCATCAAAGGTCTTAACCTTGTATATTTCAACTACTTTTTCATCCTGGTTCTTGGTGCCTGGATCTGGGTTGCCGTTAATATGTATACAGAATACAGGTCTATGATCCGTGCAAAACTGGCTGGGATCCGCAATGATTCACATCCCCAGGAAGAACCCGGCGAAGAAGAAATAACAGTGACAACCGGAGACACTGTAAGTGCCCAGAATAATCACTTTGAAGAACTTAGTACCATGGCAGTATCGCCTGATGCCAGCTTAAGGCTTCAGGCCGCACAAAGACTCGCCTTTACCGGAAGATACAGTGCCTTTAAACTGCTACAGATTTTATTGAATGATACGGAACCCATCATAAAAAAAGCGGCTTTGATCTCATCTGGCAGGATTAAACGTTTTGAATTGTGGTCCTCAGTGATAGAGCATATCAATTCACCGGAATATGGAAATACCGCTGCTATCGCCACAAGCTATATCGGGGAAACCATTTTACCGGCCGTTGACCGCTATTTTACCGGCCTCGATGGAGACAAAGAAGTGATACTTCGGGTCATAAGAATTTACAGAGAAATCGGGGGCGAGTTGGCCATAAGCCTGCTGAGGAGAAAAATTAATCATCCCGACAAAGACATCCGCTACCAGATACTGCTTGCCCTGAGTGAACTTGAATACACCGCTGCTGCTGCCGAAATCCCCGGAATCAAACAAACTATTGATGAGATGGCAGAGACGATGGTTTGGTGCATCGCATCCTGGTTTGAAGTAGACAAAACCGAAGGGATCAATCAATTGCAACTGGCTTTGCAACAAGAAATCAATGAAAAGAAAGAAAGTATCTTTCTGTTGCTTTCCTTGATATATGACAGCAACACCATTCGTCACATCCGCGAAAACATTGAAGGAAACGACATCAAAGCAAGGATGTATGCACTGGAAGTCTGCGACATGACCGTGTCACAGGACATTAAAGACCTGGTTCTTCCCCTTTTCGACGAAATCGGACAAAAAGAGAAACTTGAGAAATTCAATCATCGCTATCCTCAACAGGAATTCGGCTTAAAAGGCCGCCTTATTGATATTATTAATAAGGATTATGGGAAAATCAACAAATGGACCAAGGCTTGTGCGATTGAAATGATGTCTGTTCTTGAGGATACCAACGATCCGGAAATCAATCAGGTGTTGGCTGCAAACCTGGTAAATCCTGATCTTCTTATCCGGGAAACGGCAGCCTGCGAGATTTACCGCAGGTCTCCCGCCCGCTTCAGTGAACTCCTGCAGAACCTCGAAGCCGGAAGCAGATACCCCCTTAAAGATGTTAGAAGTATTAACCAGAAACTGGAAAAACCAAGGACCCTGATCATTGAGAAGGTACGCTTATTGAAAAAAAGCCCATTGTTACAGATGATCAATGAACAGACAATTTCAAGTATCGCGCTGCTTTGGGAAACACTTCCCACGCATCCTGGCACAAGTTTTTGCCTCCGACAAGACAGTAAGGACTTACTTTGGATCGATCAGGAAATTCTAAAGGAATTCCTCCTGGGACAGAAAATTAGTTTAAGCATGGATGACATCCACAATATGCTGGTAATGAATGAAGACAACAAAACATAAACTACGAAATATGAACTGGTATTCTATCATAAGCCGTCATTTTCTGACCTGGATATTTCCGCTGATGCTGCTAAGTCTCCAGGTGACAACGTGCCCGGGCCAGGAGAGTGGTTATCCATTTATAAAGAATTTCAGCGCCCAGGACTACAAAGCACATCCTCAGAATTTTGCCATAAGCGGCGGCGATGACGGCTTGATGTATTTCGCCAACTTTGCAGGAGTATTGCAATATGATGGCCATTATTGGCGTCTGATTTCAACTGGAAAAACAAGCAGGTTTACTTCCCTTGCCACTGACAGTCATGGCGTGATTCAATGCGGCGCTTATGGCGAATTCGGACATTTAAACATCGACCCAAAAGGAAACATGGGCTTCGAAAATTTTGTTCTGAAAGAAAAATCATCACAAGCTATTGACAAAGAATCTATCGCCACCTACTGCACGCCAGATGGGACTTATTTCATTACCTCCAATGCCCTGATCAACGAGACAAGCCAGAAAGTCTGGTTTCCCGGTGATCAGATTCTTACTGCTTTTTACGTGGACGGAAAGCTTTATTTCCAGTTAAAAAACAGAGGATTGGTGACATTTAAAAACAATAGCTTCTCTGCGATCAATGGCGGGCAGGTTTTCTCAGGAGCCTTTGTCGTAAGCTCAATCTTAAAACTGGATCAGAACCGTATCCTGATTGCCACCAGTACCCAGGGCCTTTACGTTTTGGATGAAAATAATGCCAAGCCTTTTGCAAGCGAAGCCGATGAGACTTTCCGCTCTGGGATTATCACCTGCGGAATTGCCCTCAAGGACTATGGATTTGCTTTTGGCACCGCCCGCAATGGGATCATCGTGCTCAACAAAGAGGGGCGTATCCTGCAGATTGTCAACAAAAAAGCTGGCATGAACGACGACAATGTTCATCAACTTTATTATGACAAAAATGGCGTACTCTGGGCTGCCCTAAACAATGGAATTGCCATGATGGAGATCCCTGCAGCCCTAAATTATTTCGATGAGAAAGCCGGTCTCGATGGTGGGGTAAATGCAATATGCCGTTTCCAGGGGAGTTTATATGTCGCAACCTACCAGGGCCTTTTTGTCCTCGATAATGCAAAACGATCATTCCAGGGAATCCCGGGAATCAAAACGGCTTGCTGGTCTTTGCTACAATCGGGAAACGATTTGTTCGCCGGAAGTTCAGAAGGACTTTACCTCGTAAAAGGCAACAGTGCCTCTAAGATCTATGAGGATTTCTGCCTGAGTCTTGCATCTGATCCGACAAAAACTGGGCTTATTTACATCGGAACTCCAAACGGTCTGTTCCAGCTGTCGTCACTCAAGGGAAAACCAACACCCATCGCCGGAATCAATGAAGAAGTTAACGGTCTTGTTTGTGATGGACAAGGAAAGATCTGGGGCACACAGTCATCCGATAAAGTATTTCAATATGACCCCGACCTGATGAAAGTCATCATTTTTGACTCTACCTCAGGGCTGCCCGAAACGACAGGTGCCACCCTCGAGCTCCTGAACAAAAACTGCCTGCTCATGTTAAAGTCAGGCCAATACGAATACCAGGTATCGGAGCACCGATTTAAACACATCCGTTTGACTGATAGTACCACCAACCTGGGCGACTGGTTTTCCATTTTGCAGGAGGACAAACATGGTCAATTGTGGGTATGTTCTGGGGACCAGAAAAACATCAGGAGACTGGTGAAAAAATCTACTATGTATAGCACGGAACAATCAGAGTTCCTGCCCGTATCAGAAATGGTGACCTGGTTCATCTACCCCGATCCTACTGGCCTTACCTGGTTCGGCGGCCCCGATGGATTGATTTGCTATAATCCTGATATACAAACAAATACATCAAGGAGCTACCCGGTAAAATTACGCATGATCAGCCTGCTGAATGATTCTGTTTTGTTCTTTGGAAATACAATCCCTGCCGGTACAAAAGAGGCGCTGGATTATCCTGCAATTCAATACCAGTTCAATACCATTCGCTTCGACTTCGCCAGCCCATTCTTCACAGCAAGAGGAATGACACTTTACCAATACAAGCTCGAAGGATTCGATGACACCTGGTCCGATTGGACAACAGCCATCACCAAGGAATACACCAACCTTTCTCATGGAGCCTATAATTTCCGGGTCAGGGCTAAAAATGTTTACGGCAAAGTTAGTGAGGAACAGGCCTGGGCATTTCATGTTTTACCACCTCTTTACCTGCAGTGGTGGGCTTATGTATTGTATTTCCTGTTTACCGCAAGCCTGTTTTACCTGATTGTCAGGATTAGAAGCAGCCAGCTCAGAAAAGAAAAGAAAATACTTGAGCAAAAAATTGAAGAGCGGACAGCGGAAGTAACACGCCAGAAAGAAGAAATCGAACAACAAAGTGAAGAGCTATCTCACAAAAACTCAGAACTTGAAAAGATTAACAAACTGGTGAAGTCTATAAACTCGGAAATCAACTTCAACAGCTTGTTACAGTCTCTGCTGGAGAAAATGCGCATGATTCACGCTGTTGAAAGGGCTTCAGCGCTTGTTTTCGATGAATCTGAGCAGATATTCAAATACAAAGCCGCTTTCGGCTGGGATTTCTCGCAACTGGAACCAATTAAGTTAACTGCCTCAGATTCCGAACAAAGATTCCTGGCTGGTGCGGAAGAAGTTTATGAGGATATTTTCCTGAAAACCAACTTTAAAGATTTAAGCATTGAGCCTTTTAACCAGAAAGACCTGCCAAAATCAATATTGGTGGTGGTGATTAAAATTAAAGATAGAATCGAAGCTTACCTCATCCTGGAAAATATGGTCAGGGATGATGCCTTCGACAACAAAGACCTCAGCTTCATCCAGCATAGCAAAGAACACATCATTTCTGCCTTCATTAAAACCAAGATCCTCGAAGACCTTCAAAACACCCTGGATACCTTGAAAGAAGCCCAGGATCAGCTGGTGCAATCAGAGAAGCTGGCTTCCCTCGGACAACTTACAGCAGGCATCGCGCATGAAATCCAGAACCCGCTGAATTTTGTAAACAATTTCTCTGCCTTGTCCATGGACCTGGCAAAAGAACTCAAAGAGTATATTACCGAATTAAAAGATGTTATTGATAAGGACAAATTCCTCGACATCGAAGACGTTGTCGGAATGATCGAAGGGAATGTCGAGAAAATTAACGCCCATGGTAAGCGGGCTTCGAGCATCGTTAAGGGAATGCTCCAACATTCAAGAGGTCGTTCCGGTGAATTTGAAGAAGTAGACATCAACACCCTGGTAGAAGAGTATATCAACCTGGCCTATCATGGCATGAGAGCGAAAGATTCGAGTTTTAACACCAAAATCACCACAAATTATGACCCCGAAGCCGGCAAGCTAAGCGTGGTTCCTCAGGATATCAGCAGGGTATTTCTCAACATCATGAACAACTCCTGTTATGCCGTTGGGGAGAAAAGCAAGAAAGTTCCTGCACCCTACGCTCCGGAAGTAATAATCTCAACCAAACGCCTGGCTGCCAAAGTCGAAATCCGAATTAAAGACAACGGAACCGGAATCCCAAAATCAGCGCTGGAAAAGATCTTTAACCCTTTCTTTACAACGAAACCAACAGGCCAGGGCACAGGACTGGGATTATCAATGAGTTTTGACATTGTAAATCAGGTACATAAAGGTCGTCTCGAAGTCAATACCGAAGAGGGTGAATTTACTGAGTTTGTGATCACACTTCCTGAAAAAAGGTAACAAAAATACAAACCCTATGAAGAAGCGTTTGTTCGTAATTCTCTTGTTTATACTTACCGTTTTTCAACTTTCCGCGCAAACTTCCTCCAAGTTTAACCAATACAATGTGCTATATAAAGGAAGCTGGATGCCAGTGGTAACGCTGTTTACCAATTACGATTATGGAAATAAATGGTCATTTACGAATTATTTTTATGTGAATGCCCAACAAAAAACAGGCTGGGGTGAGGGACTTGTCGGGCCGACCTATTCACCCACAAAATGGTTAAATATCAGCCTGCTAGGCGGAATCCAATCCAATGAAAAAAGCCTTCTGCGCGGGGGACCTGTTATTTTCGCAAAAAGCAACAATATGTCATTCTTCTGCGCTATGGAATTTGGAGGCAAGCGTTATCGATGGGATATTATGGCTTTTTATGTATGGCCCCATGTAAAACTTGGCGCAGAACTCATCCGCTTTTACCAGATGTATGCCACAGGCCCCCGCTGTGAATTCACATTTCTAAAAAAACAACCCCTTACAATCTTCTACAGTGCTCTCTGGGATTATAGCTATGGAAATTATGCTTCCATGTTCGGAATTTACACAGGTTTCCCAATAAGAAAATAATTTGTTAATTAATTAACAAATGTAAACTTATATATATATATTTGTAGGAAATTTGCAAAACACTCAACAATGAAAGCAAAATCTCCTGACCTTGACCTGGTCCAACTCGAACGCACTGCCGAACGTCTGAAATCTATCGCACACCCTATGAGGATTGCTATCCTTGACCTACTCCAGGATAACGAAAAACTTAGCGTAACTGAGATCTATCAGTACTTAAAAATTGAACAGGCTGCGACCTCTCATCACCTCAACATCCTGAAAGAAAAAGGAGTCCTCAGCTCCAAAAGAGCCGGGAAAAAGATCTTTTATTCAGTGAAAACAAAATCACTGAATCAGATCATCGAATGTATCAACAAATGTACGATCGAGAATAACTAAACTAAAGTGGTTTAGTATTTTCATCGTTATTTTGACCAGAAGGAAACAAATGCCCTATTTTGTATGTTTGTCTTTCCTGAAGCTTTATGCCCAAAAAGAAAGGTCAATATTTAAATCTGCAGACTGTCCTCATTAACAGTCTTGTACGTATTAGCCACAATGCTTATGTACTGTCGTTTCCCAGGAATTTCGAATTCAAGGCGGGGCAAGTACTTGCTATTGGTCTTCATGAAGAGGATGACCCGCGGGTTTATAGCATAGCCAGTGGTCCTGAGGATCCCAATGTCGACATTCTTTTTACTGTCAAGACCAATGGTCACCTCACCCCCACGCTTGCCTCCATGAAACCTGGCGACAAGATTATGATCAGTCAAGCATTCGGCAGCTTCCTGGGTGGCCCTGAGCCTGCCTTCTGGATCGCTGCAGGCACTGGACTAGCGCCTTACCGCTCGATGTTAAGATCCGGACTCTCTCAATATAAACACCTAATCCATGGTGGCAGACATCTGGATTCTTTTTATTTTGAAGACGAATTTTCCAAATCCCTGGGAACAAACTATATACGCTGCTGCAGCCAGGAATCTGCGCCAGGATTATTTCCCGGTAGGGTCAGTGACTACCTAAAAAATCTTGAAGCCTTACCAACCGATGTAGAATATTACCTTTGTGGTAGCGCCGAAATGGTGATCGAATGCCGGGAGATATTACTTTCTCGCGGAATATTATTTATGAATATTTACTCGGAAGTGTATTTTTGAGAAAGATGACAAAAGAATCTCTATTCGGGAAATCATTATTAGAACTGGAGGCAGTCGCCATTGACCTTGGTTTGCCGAAGTTTATCGGCGGGCAATTGGCATACTGGCTTTATCAATCGAATGTTTCATTTGAAGAGCAATTCAGCAATATCTCGAAAAAGAACAGGGAACTGATTTTCAGTCATTACCAGCTCGGACTTCAACTACCCATCAAAGTCCAGGTCTCAGAAGATGGCACCAAAAAATACCTTTACCCGGCACTTGAAGGAAAATTCATAGAAGCCGCGTATATGCCTGACCTGAAACGCAATACCCTTTGTGTCTCGACTCAGGTAGGCTGCAAGATGGGCTGCCTGTTTTGTATGACAGCCAAACAGGGATTCCAGGGTAACCTGAGCGCAGGTGACGTGCTGAACCAATTGCGAAGCCTTCCTGAACGTGAAGCTGTTACCAATATAGTATTCATGGGCATGGGTGAGCCATTCGACAATACCGCTAATGTCCTGAAAACACTGGAGATTCTCACCGCAAGCTGGGGTTTCGGTATGAGTTCACGGAAAATTACAGTCTCTACCATCGGGATCATACCCGGCATCAGGGCTTTCCTCGAAAACAGCCCATGCAATCTTGCCATCAGCCTGCATTCCCCTTTCGACGATGAACGCCGGAAGTTGATGCCCGTACAACATGTGTATCCCATCAAAGATGTCATCGAAACCATACATCAATATGATCTGAGCAGATACCGGAAATTGTCATTTGAATATATTCTGTTTAAAGACATCAACGACACCCCACGGCATGTAAAAGAGATGGCACGGCTGCTCAACAAACTCCGCTGCCGGGTCAACCTGCTGCGCTTCCATCCGGTGCCCAATGCTCCTTTTGTAGGCTCCGATGAAGCCACAATCCTGGCATTTCAGCAAAGCCTAAAGGATAAAGGAATCATGACAACGGTAAGGAAATCGCGCGGACTGGACATTGACGCGGCTTGCGGACTGTTGTCGACGAAGGTGATGGGTGAGGGTGATGGGGTGAGAGTGATGGGGGGATGAGTGATAGTGATGGTGGGATGGGGGGATGGGGGATGACAAGATAAGTTATTTAGGTATTGGAAGTGCTCATTAGGTATTTGATAACACCGAAAATTATAGCTCTTAGAATCCCAACTATTTTCAAAACTAAACCATCACCCATCACCCCCAAAAAATAATTGCAATTCCCTCCCTAATTCGTATTTTTGTAAAAACAACACTCATTATGAAAACAACACTCACCTTATTTTTCTCCTTCTTCCTTCTTGCCTCCTTCGCCCAGGTTCCAAACAACAGCTTTGAGAACTGGACCAACCAGGGCACTTATTGGACCCCAGACAACTGGGCAAACATGAACCCTGTCACCGCCATTTTAGGCGTATATACCTGCGAAAAAGGATCCCCGGGAGTACCTGGATCTTATTACATGAAACTTACCTCGAAAAACGTGACTGGCATGGGTGTAGTAGGTGCTTTAGCCTTTACCGGAACTATGGATGTGGTAGCAGGCACTACTTACTATGGCTTTGCTTGCAATTCACGACCTGCATCCCTCACCGGGAAATGGCAATTTATGGCCTATGGCGCCGACCAGGGAGGCTGCATGGCTGCCTTGACAAAATGGAATCCTACGACAATGGTTCCTGACACGATCGCAATCTTAGGAACTGCCTTTCAGGGGATGGTCATGAGCTGGGCCAATTTCAGCCTGCCCTTTACCTATATGAGTAGTGAAACCCCCGACAGCGCAATTATAATGTTTACCGCTAGCGGAGATACTCCTGTTGCACTCAGCTATGTCTATATTGACAACCTCACATTAAGCGGATCCGTCGACATCCAGGAAGATTTCAATGACAACAAATTCAGCCTCTCCCCTAACCCGGCCTCCGAAAAACTAAGCATGACCTATCATGCCACGGAAACCGCCAGGGTCGTGATCAGCATCTTCGACATCAACGGGAAGCTTGTGAATGAATTTTACCCCGGATACTCAACTGCCGGAGAAAATCGCGAAGTGATCAGCCTTCTGGGTATCGCTCCCGGAACCTATGTAGTTCAGTTGGCCCTTGGCAGCAAAGTCACTAGCGACAAACTTATTGTTGAATAAAACGGCATGATGCCATCCTTCGACTCCGCTCAGGATGACTTCCACCCATCAGCCTTCAGCCTAACTTTGATCAATACAACATCCTCACCAACCACTGCCCCTAAATTTTTCAACCCATGAAACAGTTCTTCAAATTCGTATTCGCCTCGATGCTGGGTTTTATCCTATCCTACATCCTGGTCATATTTATCGTAATCGGCATCGTCGCTGCTGTTGTCTCTTCTACTCAAAAAGAAGTCACTGTTGAGAAAAAAACGGTACTCGTGCTGAAACTCAACACCCCCATTGCGGAAAGGACTTCAGACAATCCATTCAGCAGTATGAAGTTTGGGAGTTTCGACAACCTGAACGACCTCGGCCTCGACGACATCTTGTCGAACATCAAAAAAGCCGAGCGTGACGACAACATCAAAGGCATATACCTGGACCTGAGCGACTTCCCTTCTGGCATGGGTACTCTCGAAGATATCCGCAATGCCCTGATTTCTTTTAAAAAATCAGGAAAATTTATCGTCAGCTATGGAGAAGTGTATTCCCAAAAAGCATATTACCTGGCAACGGTCTCAGACAAAATCTACCTCAACCCTGAAGGCGACCTCATGCTAAAAGGAATGGGTGGGGAACTCATGTTCTTTAAGGGAACGTTGGAGAAACTGGGAATCGAGATGCAAATCATTCGTCATGGCAAATTCAAAGCCGCAACAGAACCATTTTTCCTCGACAAAATGAGCCCGGAAAACCGGGTACAAACACAAGCTTATGTGAATGCACTGTGGAACCATATGGTGCAGGGGATGGCCGAATCAAGGAAAATCACCCCTGAAGAAATCAATGCCATGGCCGACAAACTGGCGATCGAAAACCCACAGGCTGCCATAGCACGCAAGCTTGTTGACTCTCTCAGCTACAAAGATGGTGTGCTTGAGGTGATCCGGAAAAAACTGGGAATCGGGAAAGATGTCGCAATCAACACCATTGGCATCAACAAATATGACGATGTTTTTGTGGCCGACACAAAGAAAGAAAGCAGCAAGGATAAAATCGCCGTCGTCTACGCATTCGGTGATGTCGTTGACGGAGAAGGTGATCAAACCAATATTGGCGGAGAACGCATCTCCAGAGCGATCCGTAAAGCCAGGCTCGACAAAAACGTAAAAGCCGTCGTACTTCGCGTCAACTCAGGTGGCGGAAGCGCCCTTGCCTCTGAAGTCATCCTCAGGGAGATCCTCCTGACCCGCCAGGCGAAACCCGTCGTGGCCAGCTTTGGAGATGTCGCAGCTTCAGGGGGTTATTATATCGCCTGCGCTGCCAACACCATCTTTGCCCAACCCAATACCATCACAGGTTCTATCGGTGTTTTTGGCATCATCCCCAACCTTGGAAAGATGATGAAAGACAAACTGGGGATCACCACCGACCTGGTGAAAACCAATGAAAATTCTGATTATTTCCCAACAACGCATCCACTTTCAGACTATCAGAAAGCAGTGCTTACCCGCTCCATTGAGAAGATTTATGGCACCTTCATCAAACATGTTTCTGAAGGCCGCAAGATGACAGTTGCCCAGGTCGACAGCATTGGCCAGGGCCGCGTTTGGAGTGGTGTCGATGCCAAAAGAATTGGCCTGATCGACAACTTCGGCGGCCTCGACAAAGCCATAGAAGCCGCTGCCGGACTCGCAAAACTCAAAAACTATAAGGTAACGAAACTGCCAGAAATGAAAGACCCCTTTAGCCAGATCCTGGAACAATTCAGTGGCGACTATAAAGAAGATGCCATCATGAAATCATATCTCGGCGATCAGTATGTCTATCTCAAAAAGATCAAAGACCTGAAAAACATGCATGGCATTCAAGCCCGCATGCCCTTTGAGATCGACCTGAAGTAATTTCGATGAAGCTCCTGAAAAGCACCTGGCCACAGCTCGGCCTCCTGCTTGTAATCCTTCTTGCCTATGGCCCCGTCGCTTTTCTGCATCACCCGCTGAAATTCGACCTGATCACCACGGCTTTCCCCTGGCGATATTTTATCGGAGAATGCCTCCAGAACTTTCAATTACCCCTGTGGAACCCCTATCAAAACCTGGGCTATCCCATTCATGCCGACCCACAAAGCGGGGCCTGGTATCCCATCACCTGGTTCATCGGGTTTTTCAGGGGATACGACATCTACAGCCAAAGCTGGGAATTCCTGCTGCACCTCTTCCTTGCCGGACTAGGCATACAACAGCTCGCCAAACAATCAGGCCTTAACAAAGAAATTGGCTTCCTCGCGTCTCTGGCTTATGTCTGCAGCGGGTTTTTCGTGGGCAATGCGCAACATCTTCCCTGGATCATCAGCGCAAGCTGGATACCATTCATACTCGCCTGGTATATAAAACTTTACAAAGACCTAAGCTACAAAACTGCAATCGTTCTGGCACTATTCTTCTTCATGCTCCTCAGCGGTGGATACCCTGCATTCTTTATCGTCCTCATTTACCTGCTCGGCATACTCTTCATTTACTTTTCTTACCATCTTTTTTTTGTTTTGGAAAAAAAAGCAGAAACATTACGCTTCGTAAAAGTCAATGTCGTAACCCTGCTCGCAACAAGTCTGTTTTCCTCCGTTGTGCTCGTCTCCATCTATGAGTCAATCCCATACATAAGTCGTGGGGCTGGCATCAACATAAGCCTGGCCCTCACCGGTCCTTTTTCCCCGCAAAGCATGATTTCCTTCGTCTTTCCCTTCAGCTCCGTGAAAGACGCTGTCTTTTTTCACACCGACCCGAGTATGCGTAACGCCTATTTCGGAATCGTCCTGCTCGTCTTTTTGGGTTATGTCATACCCAAAAGGAAAAGCCCCCTGATCCGCATCTTTTTTGGCTGGGCAATTTTTTGCCTGCTGGCTTCCATGGGCGAATACCTGCCCCTGCGACAATGGCTGTTCGATTACCTGCCCCTGATGAATCTCTTCCGCATGCCGGCCCTCTTCCGCCTGTTTACCATCATTGGGTTTATCCTGACAGCATCCTGCGGATTACAACAATTCCTGGACAAAGAACCACAAGCAGGCAATGCCTTCAGAACCCTCCTCTTCTTCTTTTTCCTGATTCCGGCACTCATTGCCGCTTCGCTGCTCTTCACCTATCACAGGGCCTTGATTGAAATGTTTAAATATGACTTTTTCCAGGTCTCCGACTTTCTCAATTTCAAAGACTCAGTCATGGTCTCAGCCTCAATCCTGTCCATCCTTTCCATCCTGTTATTTCTTTCTATTATACTTTTCAAAAAGACAAATTTAAAAATTCTGGCAATCAGCCTGATCCTCATCCTTGACCTTGTACTTGCCACCAGGCTCAATGGACCCTATACAATATATGATGATTCAACGAATTCATGGACATTACACCAGATCGACAAAGGCTTTCCTTCAGGCTTTCCCAAGCCCCTGATGATGCCTGTGGAACTCAATTCCGACAATTTATCCCGCTTTCATGTTTTTTACAACAATGTAAGCTGTTTCCGGAAACAAATCGGATATGACGGCTACAACCCATTCAACCTCAGCGCATACGACAAGCTGGCATTTGCAAACAATGCGCTTTTTAATACCATCATCAGCAAGCCACCAATATACTTGTCAGAAGCAGGAAACACTCCCGGACTACTTCATCCCGGCGATACCTGCTATTTCCTTTCCTTTAAACCAGGCCACGTCCGTATAAACACCCAAACCAAAGATGCAGCAATACTCAATTTACTTCAAAACTTTTACCCCGGCTGGCGCCTGACAATCGATAACAAAAAGGAATCAATCATCACACCAAACATATGTCTAATGTCGGCCTTTGTTCCAAAAGGTTCGCACACCCTCGAATTCAAATACCAGCCATGGAAAGTCATCTGGGCTTTTTGGCTTAGCCTTGGTTCGCTGATCACTGCATTGTTTTTTTTAGGGTTTCATCGTTTAAAAATCCTTCAGTCGCGCTATCAGATCCAAAGGATTAACAACTTCGACTCCTTGACTCATCCCTAATAGATGATTCTTGAATAATGTAATTATTAAGCGTGCAGATTTACTTTTGTTTTATCAATTTACACGCTTAATTATTTTTTTCTATGCTGCACTTCCATGGTTCCGACACGCATATTATCCACGATTCCTATGATTTTCCTTACCTTTGCACCTAGAATCCAAAGCCAATGCAAAACTACTTCAAGCGCTTTCGCGACAACATTATCGGGATCAATCAGAGCTTTTTGTCTCCCTATGGCGTTAAGAAAATCCTGTATGCCGACTGGATTGCCAGCGGCCGCCTATATAGTCCCATCGAAGATCGATTCACCAACGCAATCGGGCCTTTCGTCGCCAATACCCATACTGAAGCCACGGAGACCGGCATTCGCATGACCAAAGCTTACCACCTCGCGCATCAAAAAATCAAAGAGCATGTCAATGCAGGCCCGAAAGATGTTATCATCACTACGGGTTATGGCATGACCGGCGCCATTGTCAAGTTCCAGCGCATCCTCGGACTGAAAACCCCTTGCCAGTCGGATGATGCCGATTGTAAACGGGAAGAAAAAAGACCCGTGGTCTTCATCACCCACATGGAACATCACTCGAACCACACCTCCTGGTTTGAGACTTTCGCCGACGTCGTGCAGCTTCATCCCAACAAACACAACCTGGTCGACCTCGACGAACTGAATATCATGCTGTATAAATACAGGGATCGTGAATTGAAAATAGGCTCGTTTACCGCTTGTTCCAATGTGACTGGCATCAGCACTCCTTACCACAAAATGGCTCGAATCATGCACGAAAATGGCGGCTATTGTTTTATCGACTTCGCTGCTTCTGCCCCCTACCACGAAATGAATATGCACCCCGCCGACCCAATGGAAAGCCTGGATGCGATCTTTTTCTCTCCCCATAAGTTCCTGGGTGGCCCCGGAAGTTCAGGCGTACTAATCTTCAACTCAGAGCTTTACAAAGGGCATTCTCCAGACCAACCCGGGGGTGGCACCGTAGACTGGACAAACGCCTGGGGCGAATTCAAATATATCGATGACATCGAAGCCCGCGAAGACGGTGGAACACCCGGTTTTTTACAAGCCATGCGCACTGCCCTTGCCATAGAACTGAAAAATCAAATGGGCGTGACTAATATCAAAAAACGTGAGGCAGAACTAACAGCACTGGCCTTCGAGGTGCTGTCGAAGGTGCCTGGCATCCAAATCCTCGCTGAAGATGAAAAAGAACGTCTCGGGGTGATCTCCTTTTATATAGAACCCATTCACTACAACCTCATCGTAAAACTCCTCAACGACCGATATGGAATCCAGGTGAGAGGCGGATGCGCCTGTGCCGGCACCTACGGTCATTACCTCCTCGATGTGACCTATGAGAAATCACACGAAATCACCAGCCGTATCAACAGCGGCGACTTCAGCAAAAAACCAGGCTGGGTAAGACTTTCCTTACATCCTGTCATGACCGACGAGGAAGTCCGTTTCATTGCAAATGCCCTGTGTGATATTGCCGAAAACCACAACGAATGGATCCTGGATTACAATTACGACAAACACAAAAATGAATTCATACATAAAAACGAAACCGGCGGCGAATTCGACAAGGTTTCCGAATGGTTTGAATTGGCATGAACCGTAAAATACTGGCCCTGGCCATCCCCAATATCGTAACCAACATCAGCATCCCATTGCTGGGCCTGGTCGATCTTGCCCTGATGGGTCATCTCAGCTCACAGGTTTATGTTGGGGCAATCGCCCTGGGTGGTATGATCTTCAATTTCATCTTCTGGGGATTCGGCTTCCTCAGGATGGGAAGCAGCGGCTTTACCTCCCAGGCCTACGGAAACCGCGACCTGCCCAAAGCCACGGAAGTGCTGGTGCGGGCTGTCTTCATTGCCTTACTCAGTAGCGTCATGCTCATCATCCTCCAGAAACCCATCGCCATGCTGAGCTTTTACCTCATCGGCGGGAGTCCGGAAGTTGAGCGTTTTGCCAGTGAATATTTCTATATCCGTATCTATGCAGCCCCGGCTACCATCAGCCTCTATGCATTCATGGGTTGGTTTATCGGGATGCAAAATGCCCGAATTCCAATGATGCTCGCCGTCACTGTCAACATCCTGAATATCCTGTTCAGCCTGACGTTCATCAAAATATTCGCCATGCACAGCAATGGCATCGCACTGGCCAATGTGTTATCACAATGTGTTGGAATTATGCTGGCGATTTTCTCTTTCAAAAAATACTACGGCAGACTCATTAAACATATAAAGATCCGCCATGCCTTGCGCTGGTCTGAGATGAAGATATTCCTCAATGTCAACAAAGACATCTTTATCCGGACCCTTTGCCTCATCTTCACCCTCTCGTTTTTCACCACGAAATCAGCCGGTCAAGGCGACACCATCCTGGTCGTCAACACCCTCTTGTTTCAATTCCTCTATTTCTTCTCCTATTTCGTTGACGGACTGGCTTACGCTGCCGAGGCATTGGTCGGGAAATACACTGGAGCCGGCGACAAGCCAATGCTCAGAAAAATCATAAGACGCGTATTCGAATGGGGCTTCATCCTGTCCATCCTGTATTCCCTCATATATATTTTCTTCTCATCTTTTATCTTACAGCTGTTAACCAGTCATGCCGACATTATCCTCGCCGCAAAACCATTCCTCCCCTGGGTATTTATCCTTCCCATCATCACCTTTGCCGCTTTTCTATGGGATGGCATTTATGTAGGAGCTACAGCCTCCGTTGCGATGCGAAACTCAATGCTGATAAGCACTTTGCTGATTTTCCTACCAGCATATTTTCTCCTGAGATCCGTGATGGGAAACCACGCACTTTGGCTGGCGATCCTGCTCTTCATGGCCTCACGGGGAATCTTACTCAGCATTTATTCGCGAAAAGCAATCATGCGCTAACCATCGCCAAATCGCCAAGTCGCTCATTCGCTCATTCGCCAAGTCGCCAAGTCGGAATTATTCCCTAACTTTGGACTAACCCAAAATCTTTGTCATGCAAAGAATCCTACTCCTGTTTTTGATATTGAATCTTTTCTTATTTGAAGCCCTGCAAGCACAAACTTGCAGAAATGTTAGTGTCGAACTTAGCGCTACCATACAGCTGTCGCCTCCAGGCATTACCTTAAACTGGCTACAGGACACCACTGCCACCCAATACATGGTCTACCGCAAACTGAAAACGGCAAATTCCTGGGGAAGTGCCTTGCTTTCACTCGCTGGAACAAGCACCCAATACGCTGATACGACCGTATTACCCGCCACTTCATATGAATATAGAATCTATAAATCCGGCACAGGATATGTAGGATACGGTTATATCAACGCCGGAATAGAAATCCCTGCAATGGAATTCAGGGGAAGAATGGTCCTGTTAGTCGACAGCAGCCTCGTGGATTCTCTATCCAACGAATTGTTGCGGCTTCAGTCCGACCTCGAAGGTGACGGCTGGCAGGTGATCCGCCATAACGTTTCCCGCACTGCTTCAGTGACCGATGTCAAAGCCCTGATCGTGACCGATTACAACCAAAACCCAAGCAAAACCAAGGCAGTTTTTATGCTTGGACATGTCCCGGTTCCCTACAGCGGCAACATAAACCCCGACGGCCACACTGACCATAAAGGCGCCTGGCCGGCCGACACCTATTACGCCGAGATGAACAGCAACTGGACCGACAACAGCGTGAACAACGCCACCGCCAGCGATCCGCGAAATGCCAACATCCCGGGTGATGGAAAATTCGATCAAAGTACGCTCCCATCTGATGTGGAACTACAGTCAGGACGCGTGGATTTCGCCAATATGCCCGCCTTCGCGGAAACCGAGATTCAATTGCTTAAAAACTACCTCAACAAAGACCACGACTACCGTCATAAAGTCTTTACGGCCGAACACAAAGCCGTCATCGATGACAACTTCGGCTACTTCAGCGGGGAAGCCTTTGCAGCCAGTGGCTGGAAAAACTGCGCACCCCTCGTCGGCGCCACCAATGTAGTTGCAGGGGATTACTTCACGACCCTGGGCGCAAGCTCTTGCCTGTGGTCATACGGCTGTGGAGGCGGTACCTATACCAGTGCCGGCGGCATCGGAAATACGACTGACTTTGCCGCTGACAGCCTCCGCGGAGTTTTTAGCATGATGTTTGGCAGCTATTTTGGTGACTGGGACAAACAAAACAACTTCCTGAGGGCAGCAATCGCGCATGGCACCACCCTCACCAACGTCTGGAGTGGCAGGCCTCATTGGGTTTTTCATCATATGGCCCTTGGCGAAAACATCGGGTATGACGTTCGTCTCTCTCAAAATAATACGACACTCTATTTTTCGAATTATGCCGGGCGCTATGTCAACAACGCCCTCATGGGAGACCCAAGCCTGAGAAATGATGTCCTTGCACCTGCTTCAAACCTGGTTGCCACCACCATTGGAACGAATTGCCTGCTCAACTGGACACCTTCTCCCGACAGCATCCAGGGATATTATATTTACATGAAGAATGACAGCATGCCTGAATATGTCCGACGCAATCAAAACCTGGTCACCACAAATACGTATACAGACTCCTGCTTATTATTTCCCGGAACCTACACCTATATGGTTCGGGCAATCGCCCGCACAAACTCCCCTTCCGGAACCTATTACAACCTCAGTCAGGGAATCACCGATACCGCCTGGAACAGCAACAACCTCGCAGTGACTGCTTATGCCACCTATGTATTGCAACACAATGTGATCACGTTTACGAATGTTTCAACGAATGCAACAAATTATCTTTGGATTTTTGGTGATGGCACCACCAGCACTCAGGTAAATCCCGTACACACCTACCTCGACGGCCAATACCCGCTGAGCCTGATCGCCACAAACGGCTGCGATTCAGACACCCTCAACTTCTTTGTTTGGATCGCCACGGGAATCAACGAACCAACAAATACAACGAATGTTCATGTCTTCCCAAACCCTTCTTCTGGTGATTATATAATCACAGGCGACATAGGAAATTTTTACGAAATCAATATCTACAACATCTGCGGAGAAGTCGTTTTTCAGTCAAACCAGGAAAAGCTCCCCTATGAATTAAATTTAACGCCACTCAAGCCGGGAAGTTACATCCTAAAACTCAAAAACAAACACCACACCCATTTCCAAACCCTCATCCTTACCCATTAACCCCTTATCACCCATCACCCTGACCTGGCTTGGAAATGCAGCGGCTACTCAGTATACCGTCTATAAAAAACTAAAAACCGATGTGGCCTGGGGCAATGCTGTTGCCACCCTGAGTGACAGCCTGACCCATTATATTGACGCCTCCGTTGCTGTCGGGGTCTCATACGAATATAAGGTGACCCGGACTACCTCAGGCTATGCAGCCTATGGGTATATCAATGCCGGGATACAGATCCCTATAGCGGCAATATAAACCCGGATGGTCAAGGCGACCACCAGGGCGCCTGGCCGGCTGATGTCTATTATGGATATAATCTCTATGTGAAAAGCGATTCAGTTCATGGAAATAGTCCATGATAGTGCACAGATTGTACAACAAACCGCAATATTCCAGGCCAACGAAGAATATGCTCCACACACACAATAGCGGATTCTGCAGAACTCGCTGATTTCCCCCTGCAACCCTGCGATCATGAGGGAGATATTTTTGAAGCAAGATATAAGAAGCAAGAAACATTTTAATGGACTGATAATCCTTTAAAAACCTTACAATACTGCTACCGATGTAAACCTGGACAACAGCATCAACATCACCGATGCGCTATTGGTCATCAAGCGGTACGTAGGACTGATCACCAGCTTCACCGCAGGCAACTGGATTATCCCCAAACCAAGCGTGACATTTACCACAACAGCTACCCAAACCGTGAACATCAAAGCGCTGTGCTTTGGGGATGTCAATGGATCATATATGCCTTAAAATCATTTTTCTAGCTTTAGAATTCCATAAGGAATCTCAAAAAAAAACACTTAGAGCACCGACTTTAAAGTGCCCTAAGTGTTTATTTATCACCCAATTAAGGGACAAAATCTATTTCTAATCCGAGAAATCCATTAATGAAAGCCTCTTGTAGCCATTGTACCGCCATTTGGCATTCGCCTCAGCAGCAGTAAAAAGCTCTGTGGCTTCTTCCGGGAAACTCTTTTTCAGTGACGTATAACGAACCTCACCGCCGAGGAAGTTCTGGAACTCTTCCCATTTCGGTTCTTTGGAGTCAAGAACGAATGGATTCTTGCCTTCAGCTTCGAGCTGTGGGTTAAACCTATAGAGATGCCAATATCCTGATTCTACAGCACGACCGGCTTCATCCTGGGCTTTGCCCATCCCGGCACGTAATCCGTGGTTGATACACGGTGAATAAGCAATGATCACTGATGGACCTGGATAGGCTTCTGCCTCTTTCACAGCTTTGAAGAACTGCGCCTGGCTGGCACCCATCGCAACCTGAGCGACATAGACATATCCATAAGACATCGCCATCATACCCAGGTCTTTTTTACGAACACGCTTTCCGGCAGCGGCAAACTTAGCCACAGCGCCGACAGGTGTTGATTTGGAGCTCTGTCCTCCCGTATTGGAATACACTTCGGTGTCGAGAACCAGGAGGTTGATGTCTTTGCCTGAAGCAATCACATGATCCAATCCGCCATACCCGATATCATATGCCCAGCCGTCGCCGCCAAAGACCCATACGCTCTTCTTGATGAGGTATTGTTTCAGCGACATTATCTCTGTACACAAATCATTTTTCTCATGCGCACAGGCAGCAACGACTTTATCGCTGGCTACCATAGAAGCTTCGGCATTGTCTTTGCCTGCAAGCCATTCGTTGAAAGCCTCAAGGGTATCAGCCTTGAGATTCCCGCCAGCAATGGCAGCCTTCATTCGAAGCGCAATGCGCTCACGCATCTTGTCCGTTGCTGTCATCATACCAAAACCATACTCGGCATTGTCCTCAAACAAGGAGTTGGCCCAGGCTGGCCCTTTGCCCTCTGCATTCGAGGTATAAGGCATGGAAGGTGCTGATCCACCATAGATACTGGAACATCCAGTTGCATTGGCAACGATCATTCGCTCACCATAAAGCTGGGTGATGAGTTTGATGTAGGGTGTCTCACCGCAACCGGCACAGGCACCGCTGAATTCGAACAGTGGCTGGGCAAACTGGCTGTTTTTAAGGCTGCCCAGTTTCCCGACCAGCTTGTCTTTATATGTTACATTCTTGATGACATAATCAAAATTGGGCTGCTCTACCATCATTTCTTCCAGTGGTTTCATCACAAGCGACTTCACCTTGGAAGGACAATTGTCGGCACAGTTTCCGCAACCGGTGCAGTCGAGCGGGCTGAGCTGAATACGAAACGCCAGTCCTGCCAGGGCTTTGCCCGTGGCTTTCAGCGTAGCAGTGCCTTCTGGCAGACCTTTCACCTCGTTTTCATCCATCAGGAATGGACGAATACAAGCGTGAGGACAAACATAAGCACATTGATTACACTGAATACAATTTTCAGGGATCCACATCGGGACATCCACGGCGATGCCGCGTTTCTCATACTGAGAGGTTCCGGCAGGGAAGGTTCCGTCTTCACGACCCAGGAAGGCGCTAACCGGGAGGTCATCACCCTTCATGGCGTTGATCGGCTCAACTACATTGCGGATAAAATCAGGAATGTCGCGATCGTCCACCGTTTCAGTGACTTTAATGGAAGACCACTCTTTGGGAACTTCGATCTTGATTACTTCGCTTCCCTTGTCGATGGCAGCGATATTCATATTGACGATGTCTTCTCCCTTATTACCATAAGTCTTGATGATGGCTTTCTTCATGTCTTTGGCAGCCATTTCGTAAGGAATGACGTTGGCTACATAGAAGAAAGCACTCTGCATGATGGTGTTGGTGCGGTTTCCAAGACCAAGTTCCACGGCGATCTTGGTGGCATCAATCATATAGAACTTGATGTCATTATCGGCCAGGTATTTCTTGAAAGAATTCGGAAGTCTCCTTTTTGTTTCTTCAGTATCCCAGGAAGAGTTAAAGAGGAAAGTACCTCCTTTTTTCAGACCTTTCAGCATGTCATATTTCTCAAGATAAGCAGGAACGTGACAAGCCACGAAATCGGGCTGATTCACCAGGTAAGGCGAACGGATTGGCTGATCCCCGAAACGAAGGTGGGAAGTAGTGACACCCCCTGATTTCTTAGAGTCATAAGCAAAGTAGGCCTGGGCATATTTATCAGTGCTGTCTCCGATGATCTTGATAGAGTTTTTGTTGGCTCCGACAGTACCATCAGCGCCAATTCCATAGAATTTTGCTTCGAAAGTCCCGGCTGAGGCCATGCTGATTTCAGGCAATACAGGCAGTGAACGGAAAGTAACATCATCAACGATACCAACAGTAAACTGGTTCTTAGGCTCTTTTGAGATCAGGTTGTTATAAACTGATACCATCATAGCCGGCGTGGTGTCCTTGGAGCTTAGTCCATAGCGACCTCCAATGATAAGCGGCATATTTTCGCGGCCATAGAAAGCGTCACGGATGTCGAGGTATAATGGATCACCGTTGGCACCGGGCTCTTTGGTACGATCGAGAACACAAATGCGTTTCACCGATTTCGGCATCACGTTAAACAAATACTTCAAAGAGAAAGGACGGTAGAGATGAACAGAGATCAAACCCAGTTTCTCACCTTTGGCGCCCAGATAATCGATGGTTTCTTTCAGGGTGTCGGTAATAGAACCCATGGCGACGATGACATTCTCAGCATCGGCAGGACCATAATAAGTAAAGGGGTGGTATTCGCGGCCCGTCATTTCCTGGATTTCTCTCATATAGTCTTCCACCATATCAGGCACAACATCATAGAAACGGTTGGCAGCTTCGCGACTCTGGAAGTAGATGTCAGGATTCTGTGCAGTACCCCTGGTGACAGGATGTTCCGGGTTCAAAGCTCTTTCACGGAATTCCCTTAAGGCATCCCAGTCGAGGAGTTTCGCCATGTGCTCGGATGAAGGTGCTTCGACTTTCTGGATTTCGTGGGAAGTACGGAAGCCATCGAAGAAATGAAGAAAAGGCACTCGTGACTTGATAGAGACAAGGTGTGCGATGCCGGCAAGGTCCATAATTTCCTGAACGCTACCTGTTGCAAGGAGTGCAAAGCCAGTCTGGCGTGTTGACATCACATCGCTGTGATCGCCAAAGATAGAAAGCGCCTGTGCTGCCAATGAACGGGCACTGACGTGAAAGACGCAGGGGAGCAATTCACCGGCGATCTTATACATATTTGGGATCATCAATAACAATCCCTGGGAGGCAGTATACGTAGTTGTTAAAGCACCAGCCTGAAGAGAGCCGTGAACGGCACCAGCAGCACCGGCTTCTGATTGCATCTCTTCCACTTTTACCGTTTCGCCAAAAATGTTCTTCTGACCGAAAGCTGCCCACTCATCGACATACTCTGCCATGGTGGAGGAAGGAGTGATTGGGTAAATGCAGGCCACTTCGCTGAACATATAAGCGATATGTGCAGCAGCGTAGTTCCCGTCGCAGGTAATGAAATTCTTCTTCTGAGTCATTGTTAGTTATGTTTTAGGAGGATAATTGAGTATCTTCCGATTGGTTTAAAAAAACAGTGCAAAAGTACTTAATAATGCGTTTTTAATTTCGAATCGGGCTTAATTATATGCAGTCTAAATATGGCTAAAAGCTGTCAGGCTGAAGGCTGAAGGATTGGGGGCTGAGGGCTGAAGGCTTTCAGCCTGAAGAACGTCAAGAATAAACCCTCAACTCAAGCCCTCAGCCTAAAAGCCCTCAGCCCTCAGCCTATTAAAAAATGCCAAAAATCAAGCCCACCCCACAACATTTCAATAGAATTAATTGTTATTTTTGCACTGACTGCGAATGATCTCCAGTCAGCAAAAAAAGCTTGTTATACTTCTAATTGAAAAAAAATGTCTGACTTGAAAACCACTTACCTGGGAATTCCCCTGAAAAGCCCTATCATCGTTGGGGCTAGCAACTTTGTTACGAACACTGACGCTGTAAAAAAACTGGAGGCTGCCGGAGCCGGAGCTATCGTTTACAAATCTTTGTTTGAAGAACAAATTCAGCTCGAGAGCCTTCAGCTTCATGAAGACATGACTGAATACAATGAGCGTAACGCCGAGATGATCAGCCTCTTCCCCAGCATCGAACATGCCGGTCCGAAAGAACATCTCGACAACCTGAAAAAAGTAAAAGATTCTGTCAGCATCCCGGTAATCGCCAGTCTGAATTGTATCTACAAAGAAAGCTGGGAAGAATATGCCCAACTCATCGAGAAAACCGGCGTCGATGCCCTGGAGCTTAACTTCTATGCCACTCCTGACAAAATGGACAGGGATGGAAATAGCATTGAAGCGACCCAATTAGAAGCCCTGAAAACGGTTATCAATGCTGTAAAAATCCCGGTTAGTGTAAAGCTAAGCCCCTTTTATTCCAATGTACTGAACGTTGTTCAGCAAATGGATACCGCAGGCGCTGCCGGTTTTGTGATGTTTAACCGCTTGTTTCAGCCTGAAATCGATTTACGCGAAGAAAAACATTATACCCCATTACACCTGAGCAATGAGCAGGAAGACTATCGCTTACCCTTACGCTATGCAGGCTTGCTTTATGGCAATATCAAAGGAAGTATCTGCAGCAATACCGGCATCTACCAGGCAGAACAAGTTCTGAAAGCTATACTGGCAGGCGCAAACAGCGTACAGGTAGTCAGCACTATCTACAAAAACGGATTCACCCAAATCTCCAATATCCATAGTGGTATCGAAAAATGGATGAATGAAAAAGGATACAATAGCCTGAATGATTTCAGGGGGAAACTTAGCCGCAATTCCCTTAACGATCCTATCACATATCGCAGAGCGCAATACATAGATGTGCTGATGCATTCTGAAGACATTTACAAACGTTATCCATTACGCTAATAAGGAAACCCACTAAGGCACTTAGGGCACTTAGGTATTCTATGCTCTAAGTGCCTTTTTTTATTGCTTTTTTAAAAGAAATCCATGAAAAAATCAATTGTTTATTTTTCATTATTTATAGCATCCATCATTGGGTTTTATTCCTGTACTGTCATGCAAGAGGTTCAAAAGGCAGGCAATATCGTTAACTGCCAGTTTCGGGTTAATTCGGTGGAAAATATCACCCTGGCAGGTGTCAATGTTCAAAACACAAAATCGCTGCAATCTGTTAATGTTGGAGATCTGGCCATGCTCACTACGGCAGCCATGGGATCAAACCTGCCCTTAAATTTCACACTCAAACTCGAAGGGAAAAACCCGAATGCCCTCGCTGCCGGCATGCTTCGTTTCGACTGGATTTTATTCATCGATGACATCCAGATGACCACAGGTTCCGTAAACCAGAAAGTCAACATCCCGGCCAATAGCACAAGCATCATCCCCATTCAGATCGGGCTCAACCTAAAAAAAGTGCTCAGTGGCAAAAGTGCTGATGCGATGATGAACTTCGGGCTTAACCTTGCAGGAGCAGGGAACAAACCCACACGTTTTAAAGTCAAACTGAAACCAACAATCAATGTCGGGAATTATCCCCTCACCTTCCCTGATTATATAAACATCGGGACTGAATTCAGCGGGGCTAAATAATTAAAGTGAAAAGTGAAAAACGAAAGGTGAAAAATAAGCCAACAGCAATTCTTCACTATTCACCTTTCACTTATCACTTTTAGTTTTTCACTTATCATCAAAAAATGATCTTTCCATCAAATTTCGAAAAAAAACTTGGATTCGACACCATTCGGAACATACTCACTGCTGCCTGTCAGAGTGAGGCCGGAAGGAATTATGTCGATGCAATCAGTTTTTCTTCAGATTTTGATGAAATAAGCCTGAAACTTAGGAAAACAGAGGAATTCCGACAGATACTGATGCTGGAATCAGGCTTTCCGCGCCAGGGTCATGCAGATCTCAGACCTCAGCTTCATCACCTGAAAATTCCGGGGACTTACCTGGAACCTTCCTCACTCCAGGACTTCAAAGCAAGTATCAATACCATCATTGAAACTGTTGGCTTCTTTAAAAAGCCTGCTGCGAGGAAATATCCTCATTTACTTCAGCTCGCTGAGGAAGTTATCCTGGATCCTTCTATCGTTAAGGGAATCAACGCTATCATCGACGATAAAGGCCGTGTGCGTGATGAAGCTTCGCCCCGTCTTGCGGAAATCCGCCGTGACCTGAATATCCGCCGTATCGATATCGATCATAAAATCTACAAGATATTCAAACAAGCCAAAAAATCAGGCTGGACTGAAGAAGGACTTGAACCTACAATTCGCGGAGGTCGTATTGTAATACCAATCGTTGCCACACACAAACGTAAAATCCGGGGATTTATCCATGACGAAAGCGCAACCGGACATACTGTTTTTTTGGAGCCGGAAGATATCTTTGACACCAATAACGAAATCAGGGAACTTGAACTCGCTGAACACAGGGAAATCGTTAAAATTCTGCTTGCCCTGGCTGATGAGCTGCGTCCTTATATTAGCGAACTTTTGCTGGGTTGTGAATTCCTTGGAATCATGGATTTCATCAGGGCTAAAGCCAGTTTCGCGCTCAGCACTGAAAGCCTCTTACCACACCTGAATGCACATGCTGAGATCTTCTGGAAACAAGCCCGGCATCCGCTGCTCTTGCTCAATCACAAATCTCAGAAAAAATCTGTTGTCCCTCTGGATATCCGGCTCGATCCAGAAGAACGTATTCTCATCATTTCCGGCCCCAATGCCGGAGGAAAATCTGTCTGCCTGAAAACTGTAGGATTGCTGCAATATATGCTTCAATGTGGCTTGTTGGTCCCGATGATGCCGGATTCAGAACTTGGAATCTTTGAACATATCCTTCTTGACATCGGGGACGAGCAGAGCCTTGAAAACGACCTGAGTACTTATAGTTCTCATCTCTTGCATATGAGTCAGTTTTTGAAAATGGCTGATGACAAGACTATTTTCCTTATCGACGAATTTGGATCCGGAACAGAACCGCAATCCGGTGGTGCGATCGCAGAATCTATCCTTGAGGTCCTTAATATGAAGAAAGCCATGGGCGTGGTCACGACTCACTATGCCAACCTTAAATTACTGGCCAGCAAAGGAAGCGGCATCGTCAACGGTGCAATGCTTTTCGACCAGGTAAACATGGAACCGCTGTTTCGCCTTGAGATCGGCAAACCCGGAAGCAGCTTTGCTTTTGAGATCGCACGAAAGACAGGCTTGCCTGACTCAATTCTTAAAAAGGCCGAAGACAAAGTGGGCCGCAAACAACTCGACTTCGACCGTCAGCTCCAGGAACTGGAAACAGAGAAAAAAGATCTGCGACAAAAACTGGAGAGTTTCAGGGTCGGCGACCAGGTTCTTACTGCCACTCTGGAGAAATATCAATCCCTGAATCAGGAGCTTGAATCTGCGCGAAAAGAAATTCTGGAGCGTGCCAAATCTCAGGCCCGGCAAATCCTGGAAACCTCCAACAAAGCTATTGAGAATACGATTAAAGAAATCCGCGAAAGTCAGGCTGAGAAAGAAAAAACCAAACATATACGACAGGAGTTAGAGAACCTCAAAACAACTTTGATTGCACAGGCTGAACTAGCTGATACAGCACCTATTTTACCGCCGAAGTCGGTTAAAATGAAAATTAATATACAGTCAACCCCACCCAACCCTTCACAATCTGGGAGGGCTGGTTCACAGGATCCTATGGCGGCCCTACCCAACCCTCCCCAATTAGGGAGGGCTTCGCTCCCGCAGAATCCCTCGCGTCAGCCGTTACCCGTCACCCGTCACACCGAGCCGGAGATTCCGGATACCCCCGAGCCCGGCCCCATGCAATCAGGCAGTCGCGTAAAAATGGCCGGACAGAGCGTCATTGGAAGGATAGAGAGCATGAAAGGAAAAGAGGCTATGGTCGCTTTCGGTTCAATGATCATGAAATGTACGCTGGAAAAACTGGAAAAAGCCAGCTTGCGCGAAATCGCAGAAGCGGACAAATCAAAAGGCAAAGAATTGTATAACGATTACCTCAAAGACATCAACCAAAGAGCGGCCAATTTCCCCTTTACTTTCGACATGCGCGGAAAAAGAGCTGAAGAAGGACTTACTGAGCTGAAGAAATACCTGGATGAGGCTATTTTGCTGGGCGTTTTTGAGATCCGTGTGCTGCATGGCAAAGGGGACGGCATTTTGCGACAGATCGTAAGACAATACCTGCAGAGCGTGAAGGAAATCAAGAGCTACCGCGATGAGCAGCTTGAACTTGGAGGACATGGCATTACGGTGATTAACCTCAGATAGAACCTTTTTCTTTTGCTTTGTTTTTTTCTTAATTTAGCCATTATTAAACCATTTATCATGAGCACACTTACACAGAAAATGAAAGACATGCTTGCCACACTGCAGTGTTTTGTTGGAACAGTTAATGCTGATGGAACGCCTAATGTTGAAAAGATTGGTTAATAGAATTGGGAGCATCGTTTTGCCTTAACACAGCAAATCACGGGGATAAACCCCAGGCTAAGCCCTGGATACAAATAAATTGCTTTATGAAAGAGAATCAGCAAAACACAGGAAAAAAAATTGCAATTAAGCCCAAATTACCATTTAAGGCAGTATTCCCAGGCAAATATATCCAGGCGGAACAGGCTTTATCGCAATTACCAGATCTCATTGAGCTACTCGGTAAAAATGGCCTTATTTTAGCTTCTCCAACTGCAAAAAATAAGATTATTCCAGCATATAATCTTGTCATTGCGGGCAAAGACATTCCTGTTGAAGGTTTCCGGGGCGAATGCTGTGAAGAAGAAATCGCACGTGTTTCGGAGCTGGTCCGTAACAAGAATTTTGATGTTATTGTGGGCATGGGAGGCGGAAAGACTATCGACACCGCCAAAATCGTTGCAGACCGGGCAGGGATCCCTGTGATCATCGTGCCAACCATCGCCTCCACAGACGCACCATGTAGCGGATGCGCCGTCATTTATAGCAAAGAAGGTATTTTTGAATCAGTTTATTACGAGAATTTAAATCCGCAGATTGTACTCGTCGACATGAATATCATCGCAAATTCTCCGACACGCTTTCTTGTATCCGGCATGGGAGATGCCCTGGCAACCTGGTTTGAAGCCCGTTCATGCCAGCAGTCCCAGTCGGTAAACGCCTGTGGCGGATTGAGTACGCTGGCTGCGCTGAATCTAGCAGAACTTTGCTGCGACACACTTTTGCAATATGGTCCTGCCGCGATCATCGCCAATGACAATCACGTGGTAACACCAGCCCTCAATCACATTGTAGAAGCAAATATTTTGCTGAGTGGTCTCGGCTTCGAAAGCGCCGGGCTCGCCTCAGCTCATTCGGTGCATAATGGCCTCACGGCACTTCCTGAGACTCATGCCTATTATCATGGAGAAAAGGTAGCCTTTGGCTTATTGACCGGACTTCATCTCAGCGATGCCGACCCTGAAGAAATCGATCTTATCTACAGCTTTTGTGAAGAAATCGGACTTCCCACGACATTTAAAGATCTGGGCGTCACTAACCTCAACAAAGAAAGACTGATGGAAGTCGCTGTAAAAACCTGTGCCCCGGAAGAATGCATTCATCATGAAGCCGTGGAGATTAATCCCGAAAAAGTAATGAATGCCATGATTGTTGCCGACGCCATGGGCACAAGGAGAAAAAAACAATGATCCTAAAAGATGACACAGTATAAATGGGCCAAAGGATCTGTTCAGTTCCCTTTTGATAAACCTTTACCAATGGACCTGAGCTCAAGAATCTTCAAATAGCGTGTCGCGGAAAATCTTCAAAAAAAAATCTAAATAGTTTCCGATTCGTTCTCCTTGTCAAGGTATTGCTGCACAATCTCGATGGCATTGGTTACAACATCACTTAAAGCAGTGATGAAGCTCCCTTCCGCAGCATTTTTAATGGCATGCTTGATGGCTTCAGTTTCTTTAGAGATGATCTCATGGGTAACTTCACGATCGCAGGAGTTGATGCCCTCAAGGATAAGATTGATGATTTCCTCTTCCGTTCTTCCCCGTAGATGCTTTTCCTGGCGAATGATGATGTGATCGAACATCCTCGCAGCAATCAGGCCACATTCGCGGATGTCCTGGTCGCGCCTGTCGCCAACCCCTGCAATAATCCCGATTTTCTTTGATGCCACCACGGAGTGCAAATACTCTTCAACACCTTTATACCCGGCAGGATTATGGGCAAAGTCGATCATGACCTTAAAGTGCTTAAATTCAAAGATGTTCATCCGCCCCGGGGTTTGTGCTACACTGGGAATGAACGTCTGCAAGGATAAACTGATGTCTTCCGTTTTAAAACCCCATAGATAACTTGCCAGCGTTGCTGCCAGAACATTGGCAATCATAAACTTTGCTTTTCCGCCAAATGTCAGTGGAATATGAGTTGCCCTTTCAACACGGATCTTCCATTCTCCTTTTTTAATGGTGACAAAACCATTCTCGTAAACAGCCACAATTTTTCCCTCCTTCGACAACTTCTGAAGCAGTGGATTTGATTCATTTAAACCGAAAAAAGCCACATTGCAACTTAGCTCTGAAGCGATCTTCACACAATATTCATCTTCAGCATTGAGTATTGCCCATCCATCCTTTTTAACACTTCTTGTCACCGTACTCTTCACCCTTGCAAGATCTTCCAGCGTATCAATATCGTCGAGACCCAGGTGATCTTCCTGGATGTTCGTCACCACGGCAATGTCACAGCGACTAAAACCAAGCCCTGAGCGCAGTATCCCACCACGTGCCGTTTCCAGCACAGCAAATTCTACAGTAGGGTCTTTCAGTATATATTCAGCACTGATGGGACCCGTTGTATCCCCCTTTTCCAACATATGGTTTTGGATGTAAATCCCGTCGGAGGTGGTAAACCCGACATTGAAGCCATTATTCTTCACGATATGAGCCAGGAGACGCGTCGTAGTTGTCTTGCCATTGGTACCTGTAACAGCGATGATCGGAATGCGGCTTGGCTTCCCCGGCGGATAAAGCATATCAATTACAGGAGAAGCTACGTTTCTGGGCAGACCCTCCGAAGGAGCCAGGTGCATCCGAAAACCCGGAGCTGCATTGACTTCCAGCACAACCCCGCCATTTTGTTTCAGGGGCTGGGTTAAGTTCTCAGCCATGATATCGATACCACAGACGTCCAGCCCGATCAGCCTCGAGATCCTTTCGCAAAGGAAAATATTCTCAGGGTGCATCATATCGGTCACATCGACAGAAGTACCGCCAGTGCTTAAATTCGCAGTGGATTTTAAATAGACAATTTCATCTTTGGCAGGTACTGAATTCTCTGTATAATTCAACTTCTCTAACAAATCCAGGGTATCCCTGTCGATGTCTATCTGTGTTAAATTCTTTTCATGACCATAGCCACGGCGCGGGTCAAGGTTTGTGGTTTCAATCAAAGTCCCGATACTGTCGGTTCCATTGCCGACAGCATGCGCTGGAACACGTTTTGCAGCGGCAACCATTCTATTGTCAATCACCAACACCCTGAAATCAAATCCGGTGATAAACTTCTCTACGATCACCCGGCGGCTGTATTTCTTCGCATAAGCCAGGCCTTCCACAGCATTCTCCCAATTCGTAACATTGATAGAAGCACCTTTCCCGTGATTGCCATCCAGGGGCTTGAGGACGATAGGATAGCCGATCCGCTTAATGGTAGACTCAAGGTCTTCGTCGTCGACACAAATGCTGCCACTGGCTACCGGGATAGATGCAGCTTCCAGCATCCGTTTCGTATCCTCTTTGTTACAGGCGATGTCAACGGCAATATTACTGGTCTTACAGGTGATGGTAGCCTGAAACCGCATCTGGTTCACCCCATAACCCAACTGAATCAAAGAATTAGTCCCCAGGCGAATCCAGGGAATGTCGCGGGAAACAGCCTCATCAACGATACTCGCTGTACTGGGACCCAGGCGCACCTCTTCCCGTATCTCACGCATCTTTTTAATGTCGGCTTCCAGGTCATAAGATGCTCCGCTGATTAGGGATTCTGCAATAGCGACGGCACTTTCGGCAGCAAAAACACCGACATTCTCTTCGGAATAGCTAAACACAACATTATAAACACCAGGAGTTTTCGTTTCCCGGGTTCGGCCAAAACCTGTCTCCATCCCAGCCAGAGATTGTATTTCGAGCGCAATATGCTCGATGACATGACCCATCCATGTGCCCTGCTCAATTCGATGAAAGAAACCACCCCTGACACCTTCAGAACAACGATGTTCAATCATGGCAGGAAACATCACTTCAATTCGTTCTCGGAAACCCTCAATTTTATTGGTGGGAGATTGTTCCAGTTCTTCCAGATCAACACGCATCTGAATGAGTTTCTTGCGATTTATGCTCCAGATGTTCGGGCCTCGTAAAGCTTGTATTTTTAATATCTTCATATTTCAAAAGGTTCAATCAAAATTTCTACTAAAATAAACTTTTTTAGACCGACACTGAAAAGTTTGCGAAAAATTTGTGTCGGCATAAACATAATAAGCAGCGGTGCCGTCGAATATCTTCTCAGAATGAGTATACTTAAACCACAATAGCTCTTGGGAACGTCAGGGATAATTGTATTTTTGCAGCCGCTGACGATGTTGCTCATCCGTAGCTGAAGTGTGAAAGGGTTTTGAGAAATATTTTATTGTGACCAAATGGAGATCAGGGGAAAATTAGTAATCATCGGGGGGGCAATTGACAAAGGAAGTTTTACAGAGACGAATTTAGATCAGACTGCAGTCAACAATCTGAATCATTTCGAAGAAGGAATCTTACAGCGAATCATCAACGAATCCATCCATAAGGAGCATTCCCGTATCGAAGTGATCACCACTGCTTCGAAAATCCCGAGAGAAATTGGCCCTGAATATGTGAAAGCTTTTAATTATCTCAATGCCGACAATGTTGATGTCCTGCATATCGACACACGCGAACAGGCTATGGATCCTGAAAATCTTGACAGGCTCCGCAAAGCCGATGTGGTGATGTTTACTGGCGGTGACCAGCTTCGCCTTACGTCTATCCTCGGAGGCACCCCATTTCATGACATTTTCCTGGAGAAATACCACAATGAAGACTTCATTTATGCCGGCACCTCTGCCGGTGCAGCTGCGGCTTCGAACAATATGATTTACCAAGGTAGCAGCTCAGAGGCATTGCTGAAAGGGGAAGTAAAAATTACGAGTGGCTTGGGCCTCATTAATGATGTTATCATCGATACTCATTTTGTTCAAAGAGGCCGAATAGGCCGACTCTTCCAGGCAGTTGTGGGCAATCCGAAGACCTTAGGGATTGGCTTGGGAGAAGACACCGGTTTGCTCATCACCAACGGGAAGCAGATGGAAGCCATCGGTTCAGGGCTCGTCATCCTGGTCGATGGCCGTGAGATAAAAGATACAAACCTGACTCAGATTGAATTGGGACAACCTATTTCTATCAATCACCTGGTTACTCATGTGATGAGCAAATATGATACATTCAACCTGGAAACGTATAAGATGTTTATCAAGTCATCACAATACGTATAATATATTATGAAACTTATCATACATGGTGGATTTTTCTCAGAATCCACGACAAATCACGAAACAAATCTTGCCAAGCAAAACGCGCTGAAACGTATTGTGCTTGATTCTTATGAATATTTAAAATCTCATTCCGCTTTGCAAACTGTCGTTTATGCCGTTTCATTGCTGGAAAATGACGCATTGTTTAATGCCGGCACCGGATCTCAGATTCAAAGCGACGGAAAGATCAGGATGAGCGCAGCATTAATGGATGGCACAACGCAAAAAATGAGTGGTGTTATCAACATTGAAGCAGTAAAGAACCCAATTCAGATTTCAGAAGTATTGATGGATTATGATGACCGTGTTTTGGGTGGCAGCGGTGCAACAAATTTTGCCAGGCAACAGGGATTTGAGACATTTTCAACGGAAACCGACTTACGCAGAACCGAATTTGAAGCCAAACGATTGTCGGCAGGCACAGGCACAGTAGGATGTGTGGCCATTGACCGTGACAAGAAGATTGCTGTGGCAACCTCAACCGGAGGCAAAGGCTTTGAAATCCCCGGCCGTGTTTCCGACTCAGCCACAGTAGCCGGAAACTATGCCAATTCATTGTGTGGCGTAAGTTTAACTGGTGTTGGTGAAGATATTGTCAGCAACGCCACCGCCGCGAAAATCGTGACCCGTGTCACTGATGGCTTTTCACTGGAAGAAGCCTTTGCCAGGACATTTGCAGAGCTGAAAACCTATGATGGGTTCGCAGGGGCAATCGCCATTGATCATCAGGGAAATATCTTCCACCAGGACTCCCACCCCACTATGGTCTTTGCCAGTTTTGACGGAACAATACTGGACGTTTACCCGATTGAGTGATTTTTTTCTCTTCCCTTCTAACAAATAAAAAAAATCATGATCTTTGTTTGAACTCAAAGAAATACTGATCTGTTTCGGCTTGCTCGATTTTCGCAAACTTGAACTTTGCAGGATAAACCATTATTTTTTCTCAGGACGAAATAAAATACCAAACATATTTTTTCTAAAATGACAAACAGAGCTTTCTCCCGGATTTTCCCATTGATACTGCTATCCACAGTTTTAATCTTCACAAATTCCTGTAAAAAAGACAGCAGCAGCACCCGTCAGATCAAAGTTGGGGTATTGCTGGGCTTCAGCGGCACCGGCAGCCAGAATGCAACCGAAACCCAGGCGGCACTAGACATTTGCCTGGATGATGTCAAATCCTATCTACAAAGAAACGGATTGGATGCAAACGTTGAGCTATTCTATGAAGATACACAATCTGATACCAATGTAGCCAAAACAAAGGCACAGTCCCTGATCGACAGAGGCGTCAGAATCATCATTGGCCCCTATACCAGCTCCGAAGCAAAAGCCGTAAAAGCTATTGCAGATGCTAAAAACGTCCTGCTGGTTTCGCATTCCGCCGTTTCTACCTCCCTGGCAATCCCCGGAGATAATTTCCTGCGGTTTTCGCCTTGTGATACTTACCAGGCAGAGGCAATATGCAGCATGTTTGATTCTGATTCAGTAAAAGCGATCATCCCAATCGTAAGGGTCGATCTTTGGAGTAACTCATTATTTGCAGCCACGAATTCAACCTTTACATCACAAGGAGGCAGCAGTCTGACGATACAGTCCTTCACCCCGGGAACCACTGATTTCTCAAGCCTTGCTGCAGGAGTAAATGCAGCTATTGCCACGGCTTCGGCACAATATGGGGCAGATAGAATTGCCATTTATCTGATTTCTTACGGTGATGGCACTTCTGTTTTGGAAGCACTCGTGAATGCAGGTGTTAGTCCTGCTATCAAAGTTTATGGTGCCTCCGCTTTTGCCCAAAGCACTACTTTGACGGCCAATGCAACAGCTGCCGGATTTGCGTCAACAACAAATTTCCAATGCCCGGTATTTGGCTTCGATGCCTCTGCTTCCAATATTTATGAGCCGATTCAAACAAAAATTGTTGCCAAAATCGGAAACAAAGCCAGTATCTATGCCCTGGCCGCTTATGACATCCTTTGGGCAGCAGTCTTATCCGCTATCACACAACAGGCAGATGCCGATTTTGCAACATTTAAATCTCATTTTATTGAAACAGCTGGCGAGTATTTTGGGGCAACAGGCCGGACAGAACTCGATGAAAATGGAGACCGAAAGCGTGTTTTTTACGATTTCTGGGGGATAAAAAACAATACAGGTCTGTATTCCTGGCAAATAACAGCAAAATATAACACCAGCGACCACAGCCTGACAAAGTACTAAAGGCAACATATTTCAAACTCTTTTATTTTCATTTTTATTTTTTTCTTCACAAAAAGTTCAGGACTAAAACTTTTGTGTAAGGCCAAAATGTTTCGTAACTTAGATGAGCTTTCTTTTCGAAAGACAATCGTAATTTGAACCTTTGATGAACTAAAAAACACGATCATGAAAACGCTAAATCACAAAAGCCAGGAGAATCAGGATCAAAGGAACAGCCTTAGCGAATTAAAAGGCTATCCACTTTATCCTGATTCCGAAGATATTTATAAAAAATATCACAAAGAAGCTGATATAAATCCTGAGGACATTACTCATAAAAAGACTCCGGTTGTCGCACCTTTCACAGACAGTGATCATGAATTGGATTTCAGTGTTGACCTTTCAGAGAACGACCTGGATATCCCGGGGACTGAACTTGATGATATTCAAGAGAATATTGGCAGCGAGGATGAAGAGAACAATTATTATAGCCTGGGAGGAGATGCGCATCATGATCTTGACGAGAATGCAGGATAATTATCTGTTTCTTGATAAGTGAAATTCAATAAAATACAGTAGAAATATAACAATAAATACTTAACAATGAAAAAAGTTCTGATTGCATTGGATTATGACCCCACAGCTCAAAAAGTTGCAGAAACCGGATTTGCTGTTGCAAAAAGCATGGGTGCCCAGGTGATTTTACTACACGTAATCTCTGAGCCGGTGTATTATTCCTCAACAGAATATTCACCAATTATGGGTTTTGGCGGATATTTCATCTCAGGTGCAAGCGAGCTGAGCTCGGAGGAAACCTTAAAAGAAAGTTCATTGGATTTTCTTGCAAAAACAAGAAGTCATCTCGGCGATGAATCTATTCAAACCCTTGTTAAAGAAGGCGAATTTGCAGAGACCATATTAAAAACGGCAAAACAAAATCAAGCCGACATGATCATCATGGGGTCACACAGTCGTAAATGGCTGGATAACATTATCATGGGCAGTGTGACTGGTAAAGTGCTGAATCATTCTGATATCCCGCTTCTGATTATTCCAACAGGGCAAGCCAAGTAAGAATATTTCTCAAGGATTCGCAGTATAAACCCTGGTTCAAGCCCTGAACCCCAAAAAAAACGCAGGTTTTACAAGGGGAAAACAGCTTTTTTTGAGAATTAACAATAAATTAATAAATAAAAGCTTCTATATAAATAATAATGTGTACCTTGCGGCAAATTAATATAATACAATAATGCATAAAGGAACAGTAAAATTTTTTAATGACTCTAAAGGTTTTGGATTCATTAAAGACGCAGACTCAGACAAAGAATACTTTGTACACGTAAGTGGTTTAAAGGATGAAGTCAGAGAAAATGATGAAGTAACTTTTGACCTTCAAGAAGGTAAAAAAGGATTAAATGCAGTTAATGTTAAACTAGCTTAGTTTATCATACAAGACATTTATTGTAAAAGCCCTGCTTCGGTAGGGCTTTTTTTTTGCCTATCCCAAGGATGAATGATTATTGATCATGATATTCCATCAAGCGTCTTATATTTGTGATAACAGATTAGACATCAGGATTTATGAAACTCTCGAAATTATTTAATGAATTCTTTTTCAGTGAGAAAACCGGAGGACTAATCCTGCTTGTGGTCACAATTTTGTCCTTATGCATTGCCAATTCTGGTATTGGGGATACTTACACTGCAGCCTGGAATTATCTTTTTGCCGGACATTCTTTAGTTTATTGGGTCAATGATGGACTCATGACCGTATTCTTCCTTCTCATTGGACTCGAACTGGAACGAGAAGTCTACCATGGCGAACTGTCAGATTTAAAAACAGCCAGTTTACCAATTTTAGGAGCTTTAGGGGGGATGCTAGTACCTGCCGGTATCTTTTTAGCTTTCAACTTTGGGCTTACAAGCCAAAATGGCGCCGGAATTCCGATGGCAACTGACATAGCCTTTGCAGTGGGTATATTGTCTCTCTTAGGCAACAGGGTGCCGCTTTCTCTAAAAGTATTCCTCACGGCATTAGCCGTAATTGATGACCTGGGTGCCATCCTTGTCATCGCGATCTTTTATACCAGCTCAATAGCCTTTACAAATTTATTTATCGCTCTTGGAATCTGGGCTTTGCTGTTTTCATTAAATCGGCTCAAAGTTTATCTCCTGGCGCCCTACCTTCTTGGGGGCATCGCAATGTGGTATTTCATGTTGCATTCAGGCGTTCACGCCACGATAACGGGTGTTTTGCTGGCATTCGTAATTCCATTTGGAGACGGGAGTGACCAAACCGCTTCCTCCAGGCTTCAGCACTTCCTGCACAAACCTGTTGCCTTCCTCATACTCCCTGTTTTTGCAGCAGCAAACACCTGCATCATCATCGGCAGCGGATGGCTCAATGGCCTGGCTGCGCCCAGCAGCCTCGGAATCATCGCCGGATTAGTCATTGGCAAACCCCTGGGGATTTTTCTTTTCTCCTTTGGCGGTGTCAGCCTGGGCTTGTCATCATTACCCGAAGATATTAATTGGAAAGCTTTGTTTGGCGCCGGAATGCTCAGTGGCATCGGGTTTACGATGTCGATTTTTATCACTTTGCTGGCTTTTCAAGACATAGACCTCATCAATATTTCAAAAATGGCAATCCTCATTGCCTCACTGGCTGCAGGCATTTCCGGATATGTTTTCTTGAAATTTTCACTCTACAAACCACTTGATTCTGTCACTAAGGTTTGAAGTTCCTTTGTATTTCCGTACTTTTGCCCTCCATTTTTATGGCAGCGTTATGAATATTGAAGAATTCCGTGAGTATTGTCTTTCCTTAAACGGAGTTACTGAAAGCATGCCATTTGGGCCAGACACATTGGTTTTCAAGGTAATGGAAAAAATGTTTGCGCTTACCAATCTCAGTGGGGATTTTAGCATCAATTTAAAGTGTGAACCGGAAAGAGCTTTGCAATTAAGAGAAGAATTTCCAGCTGTGCTCCCGGGATATCACATGAACAAGCAGCACTGGAATACTGTAATTATTGACGGAAGTATTGAAGATGAAACACTTAGATCTTGGATTGCCATTTCCTATGATCTAATTGTAGCGAGCTTACCGCAAAACAAAAAAACGCTCCTGCAATCAGGACGTTTTTAAACTTTATCTCGCTCACAATCAGCCTCTTTCCTTTATTTTCTTAATTAATGTTGCGAATTCATGCTTAATGTCTAATTTTGCATTACGTGGGGGATCATGCCCTTTTGTGTTAGATTATTCATTAAAACTTTATATATGTCTCTAAGAACTAAGACCCAGGACTTAAAGAAGCGCATGCAAGAGGCTTTGCAAGGTGGTGGCGAACAAGCCATTGAGAAGCAGAAGTCAGGCGGCAAGATGACCGCCCGAGAGCGCATCTTAGCGTTATGTGATCCTAAGTCATTCCACGAGTACGATCTTTTCGTCGAGCATGCCGGTAAGGACTTCGACATGGATAAAAAGTATCTGCCAGGTGATGGTGTTATCACCGGGACAGGAACAATTACAGGCTTTCCTGTTGCCATTTACGCACAGGACTTTACGGTGGCCGGCGGTTCCCTTGGGTTCATGCATGCCAAGAAGATCACCAAAATTATGGATCATGCCCTGAAGATGAAGATTCCACTGATTGGGATCAACGACAGCGGAGGTGCCCGTATCCAGGAAGGGGTAAACTCCCTGGCTGGTTATGGCGAGATCTTTTACAGGAACACCCAGGCTAGTGGCCTGATTCCCCAGATCAGCGTGATCCTCGGCCCTTGTGCCGGAGGTGCAGTCTACTCCCCTGCCCTCACCGATTTTGTCTTCGTTGTCGACAAAATCTCGAAGATGTTTATCACTGGCCCTGAAGTCATTAAGACAGTTCTCGGCGAAGAAATCTCTATGGAAGCCCTGGGCGGTGCACGGGTTCAATGCGAAGTTACCGGGAATGCCCACTTTTTTGCCCTAAGCGAACAAGAATGCTTTGACCAGATCAAACAGCTTATCTCCTTTATTCCATGGAATAATGATAAGAAAGCTGATACTTTCCCCAAGAAACCACCACGCACCCGTTCATATAAAATTGATGACATCATGCCATCAGATCCCAAGACGCCTTATGATGTCAGGGATGTGATTCGTGCGATTGTAGATGACAGTGAATTCCTGGAAGTACAGGAGCTTTTTGCCAGAAATATGGTGATTGGTTTTGCCAGGGTTAGCGGCGATACTGTTGGTTTTGTAGCCAACCAGCCACTTGTACTGGCCGGCGTCCTCGACGTGGATTCGTCTGACAAAGCCGCCCGTTTCATCCGTTTCTGTGATGCTTTTAATGTGCCTTTGGTTACCCTCGTTGACTTACCCGGCTACCTGCCTGGTATCGACCAGGAACATGCCGGGGTCATCCGTCACGGGGCCAAGGTATTGTACGCTTATTCAGAAGCTACCGTTCCCAAGATCACCTTCATCCTCCGCAAAGCTTACGGTGGCGGTTATATCGCCATGTGCTCCTCGCACCTCAGGGCTGACTTTGTATTTGCCTGGCCAACTGCGGAAATCGCCGTAATGGGACCTGAAGGCGCTGCCAATATCATCTTCCGTTCCGAGATCAATGCTTCTGAGAACCCGGAAGAGGTTCGTAAAGCCAAGATCAAAGAGTATAAAAAGAAATTTGCCAATCCATTTGTGGCTGCAGCCTATGGCTATATTGATGCTGTAATAGAGCCCAATGAGACGAGACATCATCTGATTCATGCGCTGGAAATCTCCAGGCACAAGACTGTCAGACGTTCACAGAAAAAACACGGGATTCCTCCATTCTAAATCGACAGGCAATGACTAAAGCTAAAAAGGAAAAAACAGAGCAAGATCCCTTTATTGATCTTGCTGTTGAAGAAGGTGTTTACAGAACTTTGACGACGCGCAATTTTGAACGCCGGATACCCTACAAACCTATTGACCCGAACAAACTTACCGCTTTCATCCCAGGTACCATCAAAAAAATGGCTACCGCCAAAGGAAAAAAGGTAAAGAAGGGTGATGTCTTATGCATGCTTGATGCCATGAAGATGAACAACCTGATCCTGGCCCCTTTCGACGGAACCATTAAAGATGTGTTTGTAAAAGACGGGGATAAAGTTGAGAAGAATCAGGTGTTGGTGGAGATGAAGTGAGGGTGATGGGGTAATGGGAAAACGTTGAGAACGTCAACGGGCATATGCGCATACGACCATTTGCGCATACCTTACAACGGACAATAAACATCCTTTTATCTCAACTGATATGAAAATATTTTTTTCTCTCTCTTTTACTGAGCGTCTTGCTCAATACAGCCCTGATCGCCCAGGTTAAGGTATATAAAGGGACCTCGACCTATAGCAGTGATTTACTATTCACAATAACCGATGGGAAGGTGTTTAAGGAAACCTCAAGCTACCAATCAGGCATCTTGATGACCAGCCGAGACCACAAAATATACAAAGGCACCTCATCTTATAATTCTGACATCCTGGCTACGATCCGCGACAATAAAGTCTATGTAGGCAGCTCCAGCTACAATTCCGACATTGAGCTCAGCATGGATAGCGATCTTACCATAGAAGAGTTTGTAGGCGTTTGGTATGGGGTGAAGTATTCTTATTGAAATCGTTAGGACGTTTCCTTAGTCTCTGACTATTTTCAAGTAATGATTACCTTCTTCTCCAATTTTCAGAAAATACATACCACTTGAATAAGCCCGCATGTCTATCACCGTCTGTTCTGAGACAATAACACCTGTATAGATCTTATTTCCAGATTGCCCATAAATTAAAAGCACCTCTCCCAGGTATTCTGGATCTACAATTAGTTTTATTTCATTAACGAACGGATTTGGGTATACTTTTACCTGATCTGGCAGATATTCTTCAATTCCGATATATTGCATCGTCAAATATAAAGTAATAACACTGTCACATCCATTGAAATTAGGAATAGTCTGTGTATAGATTCCACTTAAGCTGTAATTCTGGCCATTTAGTGCATATGAATTAAGTGCGGTGTCATATAAAGTCGATGATGTATTTTCCAGCACATCAACTGTCACGGTATCGGCATTAATACATCCGTGGACATCAGAGCCCGTAACAACATAAATATCAGACTGTGTAGGCGTAAAAGCGATATTGTTTTGCACTGAATTATTCCAACTATAGGTTATTCCTCCCGATGCAGATAAAATTACAGATCCACCGGGACAGATATTTTGGTCAGGTCCACCATAAATAACAGGCAAAGGATTAACCACAACTACTACTTCGTCTGTATTAATACACCCAAGGCTATCGGTACCGATAACAGTATACGTATTTGTCTGTACAGGTGCGAACGGAATATTGTTAATAACTGAATCACTCCACATATATGATACACCACCAGATCCAGATAAAATAATCATCTGACCCTCGCATAATACAGTATCAATACCAGCAATTATCAAAGGCAGATCTAAGATCGTTACCGTTAATTGCGCCGTGTTTGAGCACAGTGTTGAACTATCAAAAGCTGTAAGAGTATAGGTTAACGTTTGATTGGGTGTAAAAGCCACTCCATTCTGGACTGAATTGTTCCACGTATAGCTATCTCCATTACCGCTAGCATTAAGGATTAGGCTTGACCCGATACAGACATGCTGGTTGCCCGGGGAAATAATAGTTGGAAGTGATTTGACAGTTACCAAAACATCATCAGTATTCATACATCCATTACTTCCAGTCCCGGTGACGCTATAGCTGCCTGTGGAAGTCGGAATAAAACTTACGCTATTGCTTACGCCGTTGCTCCAGACATAGTTATTTCCTCCAGATGCAACTAATGTTATACTGTCGCCAAAACAGATCTCGTGGTCCTGTCCTGCATTGATAGAAGGCAATCCTTTAACATTAACAAGAACCTGGTCCTTGTTTTTACAGCCATACTGATCAGTTCCAGTAACAGTATAAGTAGTATTTCCTAATGGAGCAATAAAGGGAGTGCTATTGGTAACACCATTATTCCAAATATACGTGCTTGCACCTGAACCACTCAATATTATTTGATGACCAGCACAAACTGTAGTGTCATTACCCGCACCGACAGATGGCTTAGGATGAACGGTAACGACAACCTGGTCAGTTGATTGACATCCCGCTGATTCAGTAGCTATTACAGTGAAGGTAGTGGTCTGATTTATAACAAATGGAACAGTATTTACAACAGAGTTATTCCAACTGATTAAAGCCCCACTACTTGCACCAGTAGCCGCAAGCATTATAGTATCTCCTGCACAGACCGCCAGGTCTGCCCCTGCATTTACTGACAAAACATTCACATTAAAGGTTGCCATTCCCTGGCAACCATTAATGGTAGATTGGGCTGTATAAACTGTTGAAATAGGAGGAGATACAAAAGGATTAAATGCCCAGGGATTAGACAATCCGGTAGCAGGTGTCCATGTATAACAACCACCACCGCTAGCAGAAAGTTGCGTAAGAGTTCCTAAACAGATATCATGCTGACCACTAATTACAATATTAGGAACTAAAACCACCGAAACTTTCACTTTCTTCTGACTTGAACAGTTACCAGTTATACCTGTAACGGTATAAGTAGTTGTATTAATAGGGTTTGCCATTGGGTTTGAGACGGTGCTGCTATTTAAACCCGTTGTTGGTGCCCATAAATAAATTGACGCACCGCCCGCTGTTAAATTTAAACTGGACCCTTTACAAATATTACCTCCTGCACCTACGGTCAAATTAGGAGAAGCTGTAACATTGATGGTCACATTTGATGAAGACGAACATCCATTTGATGTACCTGTAACTGTGTATGTCCTGGTAATAGTTGGGGTTGAGACCGGGGAAGATACAGTCGTACTATTTAAATCAAACGCAGGAGCCCAGGAATAACTTGTCGCACCATTTGCAACCAGACTGACACTCTCGCCCGAACAGATATTCGTGAAAGATGCATTTAAATTGAGGGCTGGATTGGGATATACAGTTATATTCGCGGTTGCCGAACACCCGTTTGAAGTGCCTGTAACGGTATATACAGAAGTTCCGGTTATTGTTGCAACAGGATTCGCAATGGTTGTGTTACTCAATCCGCCTGAAGGAGTCCAGCTGTAGGATTGAGCACCATTTGCCTGCAAAGTAAGCCCAGAACAGAAGCTGACGTTATTCTGATTTATACTTACAACAGGCAATGGATTAACTGTTACAATAATTGTCTTTGTGGCTGTGCATCCGCCAAGAGTTCCTGTCACAGTATATGTAGTGGTTGCAACCGGAGTTGCAAGGGGATTTGAAATAACCGTACTACTTAGACCCGTTGCTGGAGCCCAGGCATAAGTTGTTGCTCCTGTGGCGCTTAAATTTGCAGAAAGACCAGCGCAAATTGAAATATTAGGACAAACGGCCAAAGGTATTCCCTGTGAAATACTAAAAGAAGCATTGCTTTGATCGGTATTAGCTGGGACACTCACATTAGTAACCTTAACCAGACAAGTCAAGGAAATAGAATTTGGAATCGTCCAACTATAACTACCAGTAAGTGTTGCAGGATAGTTTGTTACTATTTGCGTCCATGTTGTGCCACCATTTGCAGAATATTCCAATTTATAATTCGCAGACGCTGTTAAACTTGTCCAAGTAATATTTTTAATGGTACATGCAGGCCAGATCTCGCCTCCATTTGGGGCTGTAACGACAACATTCTGAGGCGTATTGATAATTGATGAGGCGACATCGCTGTTATCAAATTTACAATTAGTAGCAGTAAAATCCTCCACACGAATTTTTAAATTGGCAGTAATAAGTCCTGCAGGAATGGTCCATGCATAAGAACTTGTCGATATACTTATATTATAAGCGATTACGTTCCATGTCACACCACCATCTGATGAGTACTTAACATTATATAATCCGCTTACACCCGCCTCAGTCCAGGTGATATTCATCACACTCCCGGCAGAATATACCCCGCCAAAATTAGGTTGTGTAATAGTTATTGGCTGCAACACTGTAAAGGGAGCATTACTAACATCAAATTTCGTTATGGTAACAGCATCAGTTATTTTTATCAAGCAGTTTGCAGACTGAATACTACTGACAATCAGCCAATTATAAGCAATTGACCCAGTAGTGACATTAGGTACTGGGACGTAAGCGGACTCAATCACCGACCAAGTAGCCCCATTATCCGTTGAAAACTCAATTTTGTATGTTCCTGAGCAATTCGCAACATTCCAATTCAAAGTGGTGGCAGTGCAACCATTGAGAATTTCCCCGCCATCCGGGTTTGTCACGACGACAGCTGGTGATATCGAAAAATTAACATCACTAACGTCAAACATATTCGCATTTGATGTGTTAGATGCCCTGACCAGGCAATATACAGAAGGAGTATTGGGGATAGTCCAACCATATGCACCTGTACTAGCATTTGTTGAGGCCACGATGGTAGTCCAGGTCGATCCGTTATTAATTGAATATTCCAATTTAATGGTACCTATTGTCCCATTTGTTATGGTCCACTGAATAGTTGGTACGGAACCTATAGCATATATTACGTTGGTATTTGGAGATGTTACAGTGATAACAGGTACTTGTGCTGAGATCGTAAATACAGAAGCACTTTGATCATATTTACAAGCATTAGCTGTTTCAAATATTTTTACAAGACAAGTTGTTGAAACGGTATTGGGTACTGTCCAAGCGTAAGTACCAGCAGACGCAAGTGTTGTAGTTGAGATATTAGTCCAACTTGTGCCGTTATTTGTTGAATATTGCAAGGTAATTGCTCCAGAAATTTCAGGTGCAGACCAGCTAATGTTTTTTATTGAATTTACTTGCCATACCTCTCCTCCATTTGCAGAAAACAATGTAAACTGACTATTACCGAAAATGCTAAAGGGTGCGTTGCTATTGTCATTTACATAAGAAAGTGCTATATCTGTTATTCTAACCTGGCAATTGGAGGAATTGACATTATTGGGAATTGACCACGTATATGAGTTTCCCGAAGTTGAGTTACTTAAAGTAGTCCATATGGTCCCATCAAAAGTGACTTCAATTTTTACATTATTTGCGGTTCCCACCTTATTCCAAGTAATATTATATGTGTTACACCCAATCAAATCTTCGCTTCCGTTGGGTGTCAGCAAAACCACAACAGGTGTAACTATCAAGAATGTGACATCACTTATGTCGAAAACACTAGAATTGGCTACATCTGAGACTCTAACCCTGCAATTTGGAGAAGGCGTATTCGGGACTGTCCAGGCTTGTGTCCCATCATTTGGTGTTGAGGTTTCTGCGGTAGCCCATGTACTTCCATTATCCAGAGAATATTCAATTTTTACATTATTTGAAGGATAATTGGGATAGGTCCATGCAAAATTATGGACAGAGCCGGAATACCATGTTTCCGTGGTATTGGGAGAGGTCACTGTGATTGCATGAATGGAGGGTTCAATCGCAAATTTCGCATTACTTGCATCTACTTTACAGCCTGCAGCACCGGAACTTGTTTCGAAAGCTCTGACTAAACAATTTATGCTTGGTGTATTTGGAATCGTCCAGGCATACGAAAGCGTGGACGCATTAACACCTGTCGCAACTGTGGTCCAACTTGTACCATTATCAATAGAATAGGCCAGAGTAAGTGTTCCAATTGTCCCATTTGTAATCCAAGTTATGTTGTGAGTAGGCCCTCCGACCTGCCATGACTCATTCCCATTTGGTGAAGTAAGGCTAATTGATGGGACAATTGTAAAAACACTATTACTGAGGTCAGAAACTAAAGTCGTCAAATCCGTAGTACGCAATAAACATTGCGCAGAGGATATATTGGGAACGGTCCAATTATAAGTCGAACCTGTAAGATTCGTAGCAATCAATATCCAAGTAGAACCATTGTCCAAAGAATATTCCAATTTTGTGTTCCCTGTGGTTCCGCACTTTAACCAGGCAATAGTAAGCGTCGTACAACCCACATAAGTGCTCCCTCCGTTTGGTGTAGTTACATAGGAATTTATTGGAGGAATCGTAAAATCGGCATTGCTGACATCAAAAGTTGAAGAATAATTGGGGTCGCTTATCCTTACAAGACAAAGGGACGAAGGCACTGAAGGAACTGTCCACGCTTGAGATCCGTCGTTTGGCGTACTGGCTAAATAGGTGGACCAGGTAGCCCCATGATTTGTGCTGTATTCAATTTTCACATTTCCATATGCTCCGGAAGTCGGGAGATAAGTTGAAATCCAAGTAATATTATTAGAACTTCCCGCACACCACGAAACAGTTATATCTGGAGCTGTCACAGTAATAGTAGCTTGTGGAATTGTAAAATTGACATCACTTATATCCAGGATCTGATTTGTACATGCACTACTCACCCTTATCTTTGCCGTAGTAGAAGGAACCGTCGCACTTTGAACCCATGATTGGCTGCCATCATTAGGAGTATTCGCTATTATCGAAGACCAATTTGCTCCGCCATCAAGGGATAAATCAATATTTACATTGGAACCTGAAGACAGGTTCGAACTTGTCCATGTTATAGTCTGCGTGGAATACTGTGGCCAGCTAACATTTGAATTGGGAGCACTTACAGTGATTGTAGGGGACGCAATGGCAAAATTGACATTACTAACATCCCAAATAGAAGAATTATACAGGGAGGTAACTTTTACCAGGCAACTTAAAGAAATATTATAAGGGATCGTCCAAGAGTAACTCAAAGCAGTTGTCGATGCTAGAATTAACAACCATGATGATCCGCCATCTGTGGAATACTCAATTTTAACAGCTGTGTTAGCAGGTGCGAACTGATATGTCCAGCTAATACTCGCGCTTGCACAAGCAAATAAAGTCACTGCTGTATTCGGTGCGGTGACAGTAAGAATTGAGGTCGCCAGCGTGATAGAAAAGACATTGTTGCTTTTATCCATTTTACAGCCCGTAGCACCTCCTGTAGTCTCATAGATACGGATCATGCAAAAAGCTGAAGCGGGTGATACAAGTGGATTTAACGACCACGTATACATTTGACTGCTTGCATTAATATTATTAGCAACGCTTGTCCATGTGGTTCCTCCATCCATTGAGTAATCAATATTTACGTTCGCAGCTCCACCATTCCATATCCAGGTAATATTATGGTTGCTATTGGCTTGCCAAGTTTCCCCGCCGTTTGCTGATGTTACAATTAAAATGGCATTAATAGAAAATACAGCATCACTTATATCAACAATGGGATTATTATTGGCATCACGGACCCGTACCAGCACCTGGTTGGATTGAACATTGGGTATGGTCCAAGTGAAAGAGGTCTGCCCCCAGTTCGTGGCAAGCGCGGCCCATGTGACTCCATTATCTATTGAATAATGAACATCATAGAAATTGCTTGTACCTGTGGAAGTCCAAGTAATTGTTGTCGTATTACAGGAAGCAAAAACATTTCCACCATTTGGCGACGTGATCGTAATACTCTGTGCCACAGTATTGAATGAAATTGATACCCAACAAAGGAAGAACATAATATATAATCCCCTTTTACAACGCTGAATAAAGTAATTTGTGTTCATAGAAAAAGTTTTTTTGTTCCTTGTTAATTAAATAAACAAATACAATCTCATGCTGCCAAGCCTTACTCATATTGTGCCTGGCTTTTCCTTCCAGACTATTAGAACAATGAGTGCTTTTGATCCTATCTATCTCAGCAAAGTCACCGTGCCCGTTAAAGTATGGCTTGATTTTGATGAACCCAGACAGATATGCGGTGCTATATAATCGATTCTATATGCATAGGTATTCATGGGACAAATTTGTCCTTTATACGTTCCATCCCATCCATCCTTGATATTGTCTGATTGAAAAATTAATTCACCCCATCTTGAAAAGATATACAGGTGAAATTCTACCAAGGGACCATACTCAAACGCAAGGAAAACTTCATTAATTCCATCCCCGTCAGGCGAAAAAGCATTCGGGACCCAAACCACAGTACCCGTTTCGACAACAGTGGTGTCAATAATAGAACAGCCGGTATTGCTAGCCTTTAGCCAATAGATTCCGGAATAATTTGCTGTAATCTGCTGGCTTGTATTTCCGTTTGACCAATTGTAGGAAGTGGATGGAGAATATCCAGCATCAATTACAATCGAATTTCCTTCACACAAATACAATTGTGACGGCAAAAAGACATTGGGCGAGGCAACAACCTCAATCGAAATATTTCCAACATCGCTACATCCATTATTATCAGTCCCTTTAACAGGATATGAATGAGACTCCAGCGGGCTAACCGTAATCGGGTTTGAATTCAGATCTGAGTTGAAACCATAAGTCGTTAACCACAAATAGGTATTCGCACCGGTAGCGGTTAACACCAGGCTCGAGTCGCGGCAAATGGTTTCTTTCGGACTCAAAACTGTTATTGTGGGTAAAGGATTTACGGTCAGCGTCATGCAGCTATCATTCTTGCAACCCTTATTATCTGTAGCGGTTACACAATAAATAGTTGTCGTAGACGGATTCACAATTAGTGGATTGCCGCTTGTTGGATTTGGAACGGTATTCCAAATATAAACGATACCTCCGCTTGCATTTAAAGTGACAATTTGTCCCTGGCAAATGGAAGCATTGTTTCCTGCCGAAACAATAGGTAGTTGGTTCACTATAACCATTACGGAATCAATATTTGAACATCCATTCTTAACTCCTGATACATGAAACATTGTACTGCCATTAAGAGGGATCGTTATAATATCAGGCAGTGTGTTATCGGAGCCAATCAGGCTAAAAGGAGTCCAGAAATAAGCATCCCCTCCATTGGCATGCAATTGCGCCACCTGGCCTTTGCATATTGAAGTGTCGTTGCTTGCGTTAAGGATTGGCAGCGGGTTTATTGTTATAGTAGCACAATCAATAGGGTGCCCACAATTATATGTTGTATTTTCTGCAGACAAACATAGGTTTACAGAACCATGCCAGATATCATAAGGACCAGGAATATAGGTCGTGTAAAGAGAATCCGCGTTGCCAAATGTGCCACAACCCGCAATGCCACTACTTGAGCTAGTCCAATGCCATGAATTGGCAAAGATTGAGGATGAATTGGCAATCTGGATTGTATCACCCTGGCAAATACTGTCGTCGTTACCGGCAAATGCAATGGTCTGGGGATGTATCACGAGGTGCAAAACATCTGTTATTCCCTGGCAAGGGATGACGCCATTTGCCGTGAGGGAAAGATCAACCATTCCGGCAACTAAATCACCTGAGCCCGGGAAATAAGTTGGATTAACAATGGAAGCAGAGGTGAAAGTCCCGTCACCATTTGTTGTCCAGCTTACATTACCAAAGTTGTGGGCTATAAACCTAGGGGCCCAAATGTTTAAATTGGCATTGGCACAAATCGCAGTGTCGTGAGTTCCAAAATCGATCTGAGGTTCTGGATTTAATTTCACATGTACGTGGAATGCAGTGCCAGAACAATTTCCTGACAACGGACTTACATTGAAGATTGGAAAGGCAGGAACCTGAGTTGTGTTTGTATTGATTAAGCTGCCATTTATGTTTAAACCGCCTGAGGCAAGACCTCCTGAAAATCCAATGCCGCCTGGTGATTGCCAGCTATAAGTTGTCCCGGCGGGAATAATACCATTGGTGCTATTTACCGGAGTCACCGTAAAAGGGATACCGCTGCAGGCATTATAATTTATGGAATCGATCTTCGGCCTGGGATTTACATATACCTGGAGAGAAAATGCATTTCCGGGACAGAATCCTGCGGAGGGCAGAATTGAATAGGTTTCAATTTGTGCTACGTTCGCAAAATGCGACAAAACCTGGCTTACAGCGTTTTGTGGTACTATTTGAGGCATGCCTCCCGTTGGAATCCCCGTAGGAACGCCCCAGGTATAGGTTGTAGTTGTTGGCACTGAACCTGCTACAGGACTCCAGTTGAATGCGGACCCGCTGCAAGAGCTTACGGTTTGAGCATTAAGAATAAGCGGTCTCGGTAAAACTTCAACAGCAACCAAAAAAGGATTTCCTTCACAGGAACCGCTGGTAGGAGTTACAGAATAACTTATCGTGATTGGAAGAATGCCCGAATTTATTGGATTATCGCTGATGCTTGCTTGTGATGTTCCTCCCGTTCCTCCTGTCGGAGATGCCCAGCTATACGTTGTGGATGCAGGGACTATCCCGTTTAATCCATTGACAGGATTCACAATAAATCCGGTCGCTCCAGTACATATTGACGCGGCAGAGATTGGTGAAACCTGAGGTGTCGGGTCTACTGTAATTGTTACAACAAAAGGAGCGCCCTGACAAAACCCAGAAGTGGGTGTCACAGCGTAATTGACGTTTATCGGAACGTTGGTTGAATTGGTAAGGTTATCTGTAATCGCAGGCTGATTTATTCCTCCTGGACCTCCACTAATATTAGGGACATTAGGTTTTGCCCAGCTATATTTTGTCCCGGATGGTACTTGCCCACCGGAAATATTTGCTGGCTTGACTGAAAATGCTTTCCCGCTGCATTGTGTTGATAATATTGCATTTACAGAAGGGACAGTGTCAACAACGATATTTATACTTAACGTATTTTCACAGCTTGCCGCATCCTTGATGGTTAATAACAAAATGCATTGACCAGGTGGAGTTATCCCTGGGATTGGCGTATTAAGAATCGGATAAGTTAATGTGCTTAGCGGAGAGACTGTCTCAAAACATCCGGATGAAACACTGCTGGTAAAGGGTCCGGCATTTCCTGAGCTAATTGTTGAGACCAGGTTAAAAGCCTGACCTTCGCATACTTTTGGGAATGGTGTGATCGTAAATACTGGAATGGGATTAATCGTAATTGTAAATGTCATTGGCAATCCCGGGCAATTCCAACTTTTATATTTAATAAGGGGAGTAACAGTTACTGTCGCCGTAAATGGATTCTGAGGACTTCCATTTACCCAGGCTGTAAAACAGGCGATATTTCCTGATCCGGTAAGGATGCCAATTCCTGGTGAGCAAATCCATTCGTATGTTATGTCCATCTGACCATCTAAATAACAGGAGTAGGTTGGAGAAGTGAAGCCTGGTATACAGATCTGACTTCCCACACAAGCAACTATTGAATTTGTAGGGTTTATGGGATTTACCCTGGGTTGTGGCAATACCGTCAGTGTAAATGTCACTGGGTCCCCGGTGCAAGAATGGCCAGGGTAATCAATACTTGGAATTATTGTAATTGTTGCGACTATACATTCATTTGTTAAATTTTGCGCAGTAAATGAAGGAAATGTTCCGGTTCCTTTAATAAACCCGGCACCACAACCGATGCTTGCATTGTTACATGTCCAGGTGAACTTAGCGCCCGCCACATTACAAACAAATTGTTGCGCTGTGCTTTGCTGACCATTGCATAGAATCTGGGCATTATAGTTCGTGACATGAAGGCAAGGCATCACAGTAAGATTAAAAGTATCTGCGGGTCCTATACAGCCGTAGGCAACAGGCCAGACTTTTATTGTGTTTGTATCCGCAACATTAAGTGTGTTTATTCCTGTGAAAGGACTGATATTGCCAGCACCAGGATAAGTTAATCCTATATCAGGCCCGTCATTCACTGCCAGGTTCCAGTGATAGGTTGTTATGAATCCACAAGTCCCGGTAAAAATGACAGGTGCAAACATATCTTTACAACAGACCACCTGATCGGCTACCGGATCAATTTCAGGCTTGGGATTTACAATAACGGTAAATGTATACTGAGGCCAATCGCAGGTATCAATGGTGACCCCATTTTTACAAATTGAATGCGGTGTAATGTAAAAATTAGATGAAATTGGATAACAAGTATTATTAATGGTATTCACGGCCGGGATGACATCGATTCCTTCCTTCTGCAGTCCAATAAATATTGAAGGATTCGTGTTGCGCCAGGTATAATAGTATCCGAAATTCTCATTCGTGTCTGCTTCTGTTCTTGGTAAAATTATTTTAAGAGTAGACCAGGGTGAACAAATTTCATTATTCACAAATGTGGTAATCGGCCTTGGCTCTGGCACAACAATTACGATGAAGGAAAGCGTATCGCCCATGCAATGAACATTCCCTTCAATATACTCCCCAACAACATTTATCGTAATTATTTTTGGTGTATCCGGCGGTGTGGATACCTGGTATGAAGGAATATAGATGCCTGCTGCTGCAAATCCATAACCATCCGGTATTGCAGCCGGATCAGTAGAAGACCAGTAATATTTTGTGACAGGGTCAGGACTCTGAGGATAAACTTTCGTTGTTGAGTCACCGCTGCAAATGACTTGCTGAGGTATTGCAAAAAGCTTGGGTTTCTTATGAATAATTATATTGATGAAAGTCGATGCAATGCAACGATTTGTGTCGGTCACTGTAACAAAATACTTTCCGTCGTATCCAGAGGAAATACAAGCCTGTGAAATGGTATCTTTTGAGAAGGGAGATCCGAATGGCGGATTGCTGCCCGGATGAGTCCATTGATAGGAATAGGGTGGAAAACCGCCCTGTGCAGCGCTTGTCAAATCCAATTCATCACAATCGCAAATGGGAGTGTTTGATGATGCGATTATTGTTGGGTTTGGGTATACAAGCACATCAATACTATCTGTCCTTGGCAAATTGCAACTGTCATGGAATACAACTACATATCTTACGATCGAATATGTGTTCGAAAAATTGTTAATCGTTTGCACAAGAGGGTTAACGCTCCCTGGGGCAGGCAAGTAGTTTGTTGCTGTCCCGAAGACAAGTTTGGCATTCCAGTAAAACTCAAACGGATTTTCACCACCGTTGATGCTAACATTTAGGCTAATCGATTGCCCTGAACAAATAGTGTCAGGTGTGGCAGAAATTGATGTGCTGGTAATAGGAGGACAATCGACAATAAAACATCTGCTGGCAGTATCTGAACAGCCATATTCATTGGTGACAGTAACGCAATAACAATACGTCCCCATTGAGGGGATAATCCCGGTACACACTGAAGGCATATTTGCGGGTGGATCCAGCGGAAGAATAATTCCTGCACATTGTGACCAAATATAGGAAGCGCTGGCCGCAACATTGAGGCATGCCGGAGCACCCACAGTGGGATAAAGAGGAGATAAAGCAATAGTTGGATTTGGGAGCGGATTTACCATTATATCCACATTTGAAGGAATTCCCAAACAACCATTAGATGATGGCGTAACAGTGTAACGAACAATGGCCGGAATTGACGTGCCATTATTAAGCGTTTGGTTAATGCCGGATCCGCTACCCGCAGAAAACCCGCCAGCTGTGCCACTCATCAAATTTGCTGTCCATTGATAAACAATCCCAGAAACTGCATTGGGATTACTAAAAGATATATTAGTCATCTCCCCGCTACAAAGCGTATCAGCCGAGGGGGTGACAAGAATATTGGGGATTGGATTTACGGTAACCGGAATGCCAATTGGCATCCCAGGGCAATTATTGGCAGATGGAGTTATCGTATAAGTTACAACTCCTGGGTTATTCGAAGCATTGTATAATGTTTGTGAAATCAAGCTGCCGCTGCTGTTACTAAATCCTGTGACAGTGCCGCTTGTCAAGGCAGCGATCCAGTTGAAGGCTGCTCCCCCTACACCATTCGGGTTTGTGATGAAAATTGCCGTGGATGTTCCACTACAGATTGTCTGGATGGCCGGATCAGCAGCAATATCAGGTATTGCATTGATTGTTACCTGGAAGGTCCCAGGAGTCCCAGGACATCCATTGGCAGAAGGCGTGACAATATACTCGACAATGGCGGGGGTATTGGAAGGGTTTTGAATGGTTTGTGTGATACTTGTACCGCCACCATTGCTAAAACCTGATGCTGTTCCACTTAGCAAGTTCGCAAGCCAGGCAAATGTTGTCCCACTGACATTGTTAGGGTTTGTGATATTGATAGAGGTAGTACTGTTACTGCAAATAACCTGAGCTGTTGGATCTACCGCAACTGTTGGGATAGGATTAATCGTCACAGGGACAGCAATAGGTGCCCCGGGACAAGTATTTGCAATCGGTGTAATGGTGTATGTAACCGTGGCAGGGATGTTACTTACATTGAACAAGGTTTGATTGAGACTATTCCCTGCACCATTACTGAATCCTGATGCAGTTCCATTTGTCACGGCTGCAGACCAGCTAAAAGTAGTTCCGCTTATCCCATTAGGATTTGTCACATTGACTGAAGTTACATTATTGCTACATAATATCTGACTCAGCGGAGTGGCTGATATGTCAGGAATCGGGTTTATAGTTACATCAATAACAGCAGGTGTGCCAGAACAAAGATTGGCTGTCGGAGAGACTGTATACCGTACTACCGCTGGGATATTCAGTACATTATCGATGGCCTGGATGATGTTTGTTCCGGATCCGTTACTATAACCTGTGGCAGTGCCGCTTATCAACACTGCTGTCCAACTGAAGCTTGTGCCGCTAACTCCGTTAGGATTAGATATATTTATTGAAGTTGTTTCATGGCTGCATATCATCTGCGATACGGGGTCCAATTTGACATTTGGAATTGGGTTGATTGTTACAGGAACAATTATTGGTATCCCCTGACAAGAATTGGCCACAGGGACGATGGTATAGGTAACAATAGCTGGACTAATGCTGCTGTTCATCAAAGTTTGTATAATGTGTGTTCCTCCATTATTGCTGAATCCACTGGCTGTTCCGCTTGTAAGCACTGCGACCCAGCTAAAGCTTGTCCCACTCACATTATTTGGATTTGTGATATTTATTGCCGTAGTCAGGCCACTACATAATGACTGTGAAACAGGGAGTGCATTAACATCAGGTATCGGATTCACTGTGACATTAACATTAATAGGTGCTCCCGGGCAGTTGTTAGCAGTGGCTGTGATAATATAGCGCACTACAGCAGGCGTATTGCTTGCATTATATAAAGTTTGGGTAATGGTATTTGTTCCGCCTGAGCTTGAAAAACCACTGGCAGTACCACTGAGCAATGAAGCTGTCCAGGAGAAAGATGTTCCGCTAATTCCACTTGTACTGCTAAGGCCAATATCGGTGTTTTGGCCACTACAAATCGCCTGGCTACCTGGACTGGCAATAACATTGGGTCTTGGATTTACAGTGACAAGTGTTGACCCATTTACAGATTGGTTCCCGTCAGTAACCGTTACAGTATAGGTAATATTAGCAATAGGGGATACGGTTATTGAAGGAACTGTCGTGGTATTTGAATACGCAGCCGGAATTGAGCCCCAAGTGTAAGAATAAATCCCCGAGCCACCGCCCGATACAGTAACATTTACTGTTGTAGATTGATTGACGCAAATCGTACTGGGAGTCGCAGTCATGCTCATAAATGTCAAAGGCCCTCCATTAATGTTGATCAGCACATCATCAGGAGGACTGACGCATCCGGTCACAGGATCAATAACGATAAGAGTGTACAGTGTTGGCGCTATTAATTGTGTTGTTTGCGGGTTGACAACGCTAGCATTAATCAATTGTCCTGCAGGGCTCCATGAATAAGTTAATGGATTTAAGCCCATCGATAAGCTACCATTTAAAGTTGTGGAAGTATTGTAGGGAATCGATTGATTAATGTTAGCATTTGCCAACGGTTTCGGGTTTACAGTCACTTTTATAATGGCAGCAGGTCCCTGACATCCATTTGCAATCCCCCGAACTGCATAAGTAACCAACGCAGGTGTCATCAATGTATTTGTAAGTGTCTGTGAAATATTATTCCCGGTTCCATTAGAAAAACCCGTAGCAGTGCCACTTGTTAGCGTAGCAGTCCATGAAAATGCTGTTCCTGACACACCATTTTGATTGGCAATGGCTATTGAAGTTGTACCTCCGCTGCAAAGGGCCTGGACCGTTGGACTTAATGATACAGTGGGTAGCGGATTCACTGTAATATCGACAATTGCAGGCGTTCCTAGACACGAATTGGCCGTCGGCGTTATCGTATATCTTACTATAGCAGCAACATTTGTGTTGTTGGTTATCATTTGTGAAATAGGGCTACCTGATCCACCAGGAGAAAAAGATGCAGTTCCGCTAATTAAACTTGCCGACCAGGCATACACCGTTCCACTTACCGCGTTTGGGTTTGTCATGGTTATCGCTGTAGGCGTCCCACTGCATATAGTGTCAGCCGTAATATTTGTACTAATATTCGGTATAGGTTTAACAGTTACAGGAACATTTAAGGGATTACCCGGACAATTATTTGCTGTGGGTGTGATTGCATAAGTTACAACAGCATTAGTGTTGGTTGAATTAAACAATACCTGTGAGATTGGACTTACACTACCGTTGCTATATCCACTGGCTATTCCAGTGGTTAAAACAGCTGTCCAGGCAAAAGTTGTTCCAATGACTGAATTTAAATTTGTAAAGATGATGGCTGTCTGGTCTCCACTACAAATCGATTGAGATGGTGGGTTCGCAGACACTTTTGGGATTGGATTAACAGTAACATCAATAGCTACAGGTATACCCGGACAATTATTTGCTTTTGGTGTGATAACATACCGTATCACTGCAGGTGCATTTGTATTATTCACTAAGGTCTGCAAAATAATATTACCTGAATTACTAGAAAACCCTGTGGCTGTCCCACTTTGCAAAGACGCTACCCAGGAGAAGGTTGTCCCTGTAACTGAATTTGGATTTGTAATATTTATGGATGTTTGAACTCCGCTGCAAATTATTAATGTCGTTGGACTAATAGAGATATCAGGGATCGGATTTACAGTAACATTAACGGTTATTGGGATGCCGGTACATCCATTTGCTACTGGGACAATAATGTATCTAACAAGAGCGGGTGTGTTAGAGGTGTTAATCAAAGTTTGAGTAATAGAGGATCCTGAAGCATCAGAGAATCCCGAAGCAACACCACTTTGTAAAGAGGCAGTCCAGGAAAACGTGGTTCCTGTAACTGTACTACTGAGTAAAATATTGGTTAAATCTCCGCTACAAAGGTTTGGGGAGGCAGGAGCAGCACTCGCAATAGGAATCGGCTTCACTGTAACATCAATAACAACGGCTGTTCCAGGACAATTCGCCGCAGAGGGTTTAATCGTATACCGAACAACAGCAATCGAGCTTGTTGAATTTAGCAAAGTCTGAGAGATGGTACTACCACTTCCACCAGTGAAACCACTTGCTGTACCACTATACAAAGCCGCTGTCCACGTAAAAGTAGTACCCACAACACTGTTTGGGTTTGAAATAAGTATATTAGTGGTTGCCCCGCTGCAAAATGACTCGCTCGTGGGGGAAACAAAGGCATCTGGTATGGGATTGATCGTAATAAAAAAGGGTGTTGGCGTACCTGGACATAAGTTAGCAGTAGGGGTAATCAAGTAACTAACAACCGCCGGAGTGTTTGTAACATTAGTCAGGGTTTGTGCAATGACGGGACCTGAATTATTTGAAAATCCCGTAGCATTGCCACTAAAAAGACTTGCGGTCCATGTAAATACTGTTCCAGTTACAGTGCTGTTTAGAGTAATATTAGCTGGGAGGCCACTGCATATAGGACTTGTGGATGCCGTAACAATTGGTATCGGATATACTGTAATATCTACTATAATATTTGCGCCATTACAGGGGTTGTTCAGGGGGCTGATCGTATAGCGAACTACAGCAGAGGTATTTGTTGTATTGGTAAGTGTTTGAGCTATTAATGGTCCTGTTCCGGGAGAAAAGCCTGTTGCAGTACCACTTTGTAAAACAGCTGTCCAGCTGAAGGTAGTGCCAAGGATGCCATTTGGGTTTGAAAGCACGATATTGGTAATTCCTCCACTACAAATACCTTGGGAAGCAGGCATGGCAGCAACAAGAGGCTCAGGTATTACTGTGTCTATTACTATAATTGGGATGCCATTGCAGTTGTTCGCCTTTGGAGTTATGGTATATTTAATAACAGCTATAGTATTGCTAACATTAACTAAGGTTTGATTGATACTATTTCCCACTCCGGCAGCAAATCCTGATGCAGTCCCACTTTGCAGAATTGCAGTCCAGCTAAAAGTTGTTCCGGCAACACCATTTGGGTTCGTTATGCTGATATTCGTTGATGAATTACTGCAGAAAGCCTTGAATGGAGGGTTGGCTGCTACATTGGGTATTGGATTTATCGTAACAAGTACGTTCGTTTGGGCGCCAGGACAGTTATTCGCAGTGGGAGTAATAGAATATTTAACGACAGCAGGTGCGTTCGTACTATTAAAAAGAGTTTGACTAATGCTTATACCACTGCCATTTGAAAAGCCTGTCGCAGTGCCGCTTTGAAGTGTAGCTACCCAATTAAAACTGGTCCCTGTTACTGCATTAGGATTGGTAATATTAATACTAGTAATATCACCACTACAAAGTGTCTGAGTAGAGATTGACGTGGAAACGGTCGGAATTGGATTAATTGTTATCGTAAAAGTCCTGGGAGTGCCATCGCAGCCGTTGGCATGTGGAATAACCGTAAAAGTAACAGTAACAGGACTGGAACCTGGTATACTTGCAATAAATGCAGGCACATTTACACCGCCAGTTGTTGGAATAAGTCCGATTGATCCTGCAGTGCGTATCCAAGTGTATGTGACTCCGGCAGGTGTCCCGCTGAATACAAGTGAAGGCACAGAAAAACCAGTACAGTAGGAAAAACTTGGTATTGTGTCAAGTTTCGGGAATGGAAATAAATTATATGCCGGCGTTGTTTTCGAAGCACTTCCACATTCGTTAGTCGCTGTTAGTGTTATCGTTTGAGAACCTGGAATATTACAAGGCCAGGTTCCCGGTATCAGCGATGTTGGAAATTGAACAGTACCACAAGAGCTTGTCCAGCTGTATGTACTTGTCCCATAACAATCAATTACTGTTGCAGTAGGATGTAAACTCACACTTCCACAAAGAGGAGAACTGGTGGGGTTAGAAATAGCAGTTACGTTTGGCGGGCCTTTTACTGTTATCACAGTGGCAGGGTTCGTCGTCACTGTGCCGCAATTGTTTGTTACGGATAATGTAATATTATATACCCCGGGATCCTTGAAATAGATATCTGAATTGGCTGTATAAAGACTGGTTCCATTGACAGCCCAGAAATGCGGTGCAGCGCCTACAGGGCAATTACCCGGGTTTGTGTAGAGGACATTCCACTGGTAGGTTTCATTCCCGCAAACAACGCTAATAACAGAAGTACTATGGAATGAAATTGTATCAGCTGCACAGAAACTCATACTCCCGGGAGTGAAGGAGGGTTGCGGAGTCTGGGCTACACAAATGGTGTCAGTGTAAATCCCTGTTCCGCAACCGTTATTCCCGCTAAGTTTTACTATGTAAGTCCCTGGGATCGTAAAATTCAGGGTTATCGATGCCAAATTATATCCCCCGCTGGTCAATGTAAAGCCCGTAGAAGGAGTAACCTGCCAGGTTAAATTGGCAACTTTAGAACACACATAATTCCCCCCTTGATAAGTTACCCAGTTGGCACTGTCAACTGTACTGGTAAATGTTATAGGTTTCCCTGTGCAATAAGTTGTTGGTGTTGCAGTAAATTTTACTTTAGGTCTTGATTTTACAACAATAGGTTCTAATGTACCTCCCGCTGCGCCGCATGGATTGTCGATAAACAATTGAATCTGAAATGCATTATTAAAATGATCGGAATTTGTACCACAAGAACTCTTATAAAATGTATGGGAAATTGCAGAAGGGACGTTACTCTGAGAATAAATTTCATCAGAAGAGCCATCAGAATATTTGACCGTATATTGAGTTCCTGCAGGATTGTTTATATATCCAGGACTTATAGGATAGGAGACATATAGAGGGGCACATCCGATGGTGGCACCAGGATTTGTCAGATTCCCTTGGGGAATACTTCCGATATAAACCGTTTCATGTTTAGTTGTCTTGCAATAATCAGGTGAAGCCCCTGTAACTGTATATGTTATATAATGATAACCCTGACTAGTATAATTATGTGAAGTATTAGCCCAGTTATTTGGTAATGAGACTATTCCGCCACCATCATCCCAGTTTATTTCATAAAATGCATTGGTAGCAATAGTTGTAGATGTATTGGTAAATGTAACAAAAAAACTAGATGAATCACAAGCGGTCAAACTGCTGGGACTATAAGTATAAGATCCATCAGGGGACTGGGCAAACGTTAATAATTTACTATTCGTCGAAGAAACATAGCAAGGAAAGCTTTGATAAGTAAGCCGCAGGCTATAGGTCCCGGTTGTTTTTGCATAATATATTGAATTAGTAGCTCCAAATATGGGAAAGCCATTGTTAAGCCACTGAAAAGAATACAGATTTTGATTTGTCAAATTAGTGTACAAAATCACTGAATCATTTGGACAGTGATATTGTTGAGGATCAGGGCTGGAAAAAATACTAAATGCTGGAACAACAGGAGATACTGTGATTGTTACACTGTCAACAAGGCTGTCATTGGAAGTGATGTCTTTAACTTTTAGCTTAAACGTAATCGAATATGGTGGGTTAACAATTGGATGGTCAATTAAATTATTATTGATAAAAATATTGGGCGTCCATTGATAGTTATAGTTACCGCTGCCACCCCAGGCGCTTGGGCTTGTAGAAAAAACCCCTCCTAGTGTAATACCCGTTCCGGCGCAAATTGTCGAATTAGCACCTGCCTCAATATGAAGCTGGGCATCACATATCTGAACAAATGAAAATGATAACAGAACCAATAAAAAAACATGAAAATGGCTTTGTGTGCGTCTTAATAATTGCTGACTAAATCTTGTCCTTTTCATTTCATTCAATGGATAAACCAATATTTTCATAGGCTCTAATTTGCATCAATCATTGATATAATGATCTATTATTTATTACGTCAACTTCACTGACCTGAGCCACCGAAGTATTATTAATTCTTTCCTGAAATCAAGCCTGAATTTTGCAGCATATTCAATGTGTAACCTCATTACCTGATTGATAACAAGACTTTGTCACACAGAAAAATGAATTACCAGGCCCCCCCCTAAAACATATTATTCTCAGATCAGATTTTTGCTATTCAATCTCACCCTCTAATTTGAATATTCAAAAATCTATCAAAGAAAAATCAAAAGGCCAAGACGAACTGATGAAATGTATAAGCGCAGCGTATTCGCTGTTTAACGCTTTCAATTTGCTGATGAGTGCAAAAAAGCGATCCTGTTAAATAGGTATATTAATCTTATTTATTGGAACAATGGGATTATTGTAGATCCGTCCTCACGATAAAACTTCAAAGTCCCTATCCCGCCTCAATCAGAGGCAATGTCACCTCAACCCTGGTGCCGCATGCTTTGCCCTGGAGGTTCTGAAGGTCGAAGATGATAACTTCATACCGGATCTTTTCGCCGGGACGATTCATCAGGCGAATACGATTTTCGGTGATTTCGGTGCTATGTGGCCGGTTTTGGTGTTTTATTCCCTGGGTCAGCAGATGCTCTCCGGCAGCTGCACGACCAATGCCATTGTCTTCGATGAAAATATTCAGACTATGCTCACCCTCTAATTTAAAACTAACTGTGATAAATCCACCTGAATTCATCGGCCGGAAACCATGGCGAATTGCATTTTCAACATACGGCTGGATGATCATCGGGGGAATAAGTATGAGCCTGGTGTCAAGATCATCAGGCAGCACGAATTTAGAGCTGAATTTGCCGGGAAAACGCATCTGTTCCAGATTTAGAAAACTCTTCAGAAAATCCAAAGCATCTTCCAGGGTGATGAGTTTTTTGTTGACATTTTCCAGGGAGACCCTGACTACTTTTGAGAAATCTGAGAGGTAGGTTAGGGCGAGGTCCACATTGTTCTCCAGGATATAACGCTGTATGGAATTGATCGAATTAAAGATGAAATGAGGATTCATCTGGGCTCGTAAAGCACCCAGCTCCAACTCTGACACCATGATCTGCATTTCCGTTTTTTGTTGTGCCTGTTTTTTTACCTGTTTTATCCTCAGTTGAACCAGAAACCAGGTAGACCCCAGGACCAAAGTCACAAATACTGAAATCCAATACCATCGCTGCCACCAGGGAGGCCGGATCCTGAATAAAAACTTTAATGGCTGCTGAGTCGTGCTGGAAACCGAATTTTTACACTCCACAAGAAAAGTATATTTCCCCGGTGTAAGGTTTTGATAGACCGCCCTTCTTTGACTCCCCCATGGGGACCAATCCTTATCAAGCCCCAGCAGTTTGTAGCGGAATTTATCTTTTGAAGGATTCAGGTAATTATAGTTGTCGAAATACATGGCAACTTTGTTGTCAAGAGGGTCTAAAATCAAATATTCCTCTGGCAAATCTCCCCAACCCACATTTACATCCTGTCCAAAATCGTGAAAAGGTATGTTATTGATTTCGACCTCAGTTAGCACTACTGACGGTGGCTGACTTGATTTCGTTCTAAGCTCCAAAGGTTTAAACTTCAGCAATCCTTCCTCGCCCCCTACCCACAGATTCCCGGCTTTGTCGATGACGGCATTGCGGGCTGAAAAGGTAGTATAACCTTCTTCTGCATCGAAATTAATAACATTTAATTTGTCAGACAACAACATAAGGGAGAGGTCGATCCGGTTAAGCCCCGTATTAGTCCCTACCCATAAATAACGAGATTTATCATAGATAATATAAGAAATGCTGTTTCCAATTAAACCATCATAGCTGGTAAAACATTGCTTCACGACCAGGCTGTCAGCCTTTATTTCACAAAGGCAAACATTCCCACTTTTTGTACCCACAATAATATGATTTCTATTGTCGAAAGCAATACACGATATTGACTGATGAACGCCATTGGGTCCTAACTTGTAATTTACAACATCCAAGCCTGTTTGTTTAAAAACCCCATCATTTTCTGAACCCAACCAGATCTCATTTCCACGACGGGCCAAACAATTAATATTACCTCTGGGCGCAGGCCCTTTTAAGGATTTCTGAAACAGCGCCGTTTTTGCAAAATTTCTGATATCCGGAACTACTGCATAGCCGAGCCATCCTCCAAAATAAGCGGTATCGCCCTCGCCAAACCTGAAGTCCATGTGTATATAGGTTTCGGAAAACTCCACAGTACCAGAGCCCGGATGGATTCCAAAGGTGCCCAGCTTGTTGTTTATCCAAATATCTCCCTTGCTGTCTTCCTGGAAATTCCCATTATCCTGATTTTCACTGTCAAGATCGGCAGTGTATTCAGATTTCACAGGAATTCCCCTGGGAAATTTCTTTTGAACAAACTTCCTGTAGGCTGCATTCATTGACGCGGCATACGACGTCACCTCGCCGTTTTGGGCTTTTTTGATTATCCTGTCGGGACATGATATCCACAAATCCCCTGCCCTGTCACAAAACAAATCATTTACTTTAAGATCTTTCAGCCCCAGGCTTTCAGGTTCAATAATCTCGAACTGGTCAGGCTTCACCAGAAACAAACCCTTATTGAGGGTCCCCACCCATAAGAGCTCCTGGCTTTTGTCGTAAAATACGGTCCATGTCTCCCGGTCATTAATGCCAAGTGATCTGCCAACATTCTCAACTTTGGTCCCGTCGTATCTGAAAAGTCCACCAGGCTCAGCCATACCGAATGACCAGGCAGCAAACCACACATAATTCTTGTCATCAGTATCCATATTAAATACCTGGCCGATGCCATTGATCAACTGAATACTGTGACTGTTTCTTCCCCTGATTGCAATCCCTGATCTGCTTATACCCCAAATGGTATCTCCTTTAAAAACGATTGGAGCTGTACAAGAACAACTCGGATAGAGTACTTCATTGCCTTCAACCCTGAGAATCTGACCGGCAGAAGGATAGTATTTTGAAATTACTTGCCCGTATCCTGTGATAAAAATATAGTCTTTCCTGTCACTAAAACCAGTAATTACATGAATATCAGCAGGATTGACTTTGCTGTTATGAAATATAACAAATTTGTTATCCTTCATAACGCTCAAGCCCTTTTCGGTGCCGACCATCAGGCAATTGAATTGCCTGGAATAATAGACCACACGGATCCAATCACTGATCAAGCCATTTTTAGTATTATAACACATGAACTTTCTGCCATCGTAGCGAAACAGTCCATTTCCACGTGAGCCGAACCACAGTATCCCTTTGTTGTCCTCTGTAATCGACCATACATTAGAGGCGAAGAAACCTTCTTGTGAGGAATATATTTTAAATTTCTTGCCATCGAAAGTACAAAGTCCATTGTCGGTTCCAATCCAGAGCAAGCCACGTGAGTCTTTAAAAACAGCCCGAATGCTGTTAGAAGGCAAACCGTCTCTCATCATATAGTGATGGACGGGCAATATTTGCGCGACGACAGGCGTAAAAATCAACAATCGCAGGGCTAAGGCAAAAAGTAGAAGGTATTTTACTGAAACAATATTCTGACTGTATTTTCTTTGCTCAGTTTTTTGTGTCATTATATTAATATCATTAATTCCAAAAGATCATAAACTCCTCGACGTCAAGGCTTTCAGGAATTCTTCATTCCTTCGCTGTGCTACGGTGAGTAAGGTCCCATTCTCAAGTTTTATTTGAAAACCGTCGGTTTTGCTGTAGGAGCGAACATAGTTCATATTTACTAAAAACGACTTGTGAATACGGAAAAACACCTCAACAGGCAGCATTGTCTCCAGGTCCCCTAGAGACTTAGACACCAGGAAGTTATCCCCTTGTATTGTATGTACATGGCAATAATTCTGGTCAGCTTCACAGTATAAAACATGATTTATTCTTTCAACATTATATCCATCGAAGGTCGGAAAGGCAATTTTCCCCCAGGGGTCATGCGTATGGTTCAAGGTGCTGAAAAGCTTGACAATTTTATCATTGGAAGTAAAACTCAATTGCTTCTTTTCATAATTCTGAAAAGCGCTTTGGAGGTCAATGAAATTAATGGGTTTGAGCAAGTAATCCAGGGCCGAGACTTTGACCGCCTCAATGGCATAATTTTTATAGGCTGTGGTAAAAATCACAGCGAAATCAACTTGTTTAAAGTAGTCAAACAACTTGAAACCACTTTCTTCGGGCATTTCTATATCCAGGAATACCAATTCAGGTTGGTGCTTGTAAATTAGAAATACAGCCTCTTTCACTGATTTGGCCGTGGCAACTACCTGGATCTTGTCAGCCATATAGCGTTCCAGAAGCATCCTTAAGGTTTCACGGGCATTCAGCTCGTCATCAACAATCACACAGGAAACCATTCTTAATATTTTTGATAAATGTAAAAAATAAGCGATGGGTTAAATGACACAATGTACAAACGCCCCCTTTTGGCGGATTATCGCATTAGAATTCTGGATAACCGCAGAATTCTTACATAAATACCCTGTAGAAAATCCCATGGAATTCGCCTTATTTTATCACTTTATCTCGTTTTAGCCCGCCCAAGAGCGCAGCTTTGTAGTCACGGATAAAGGCATCGACATTTGCTGGACTGCTGGTTGTCGACTGGCCAGTCCAGACAATTTTCTCCGTTATGGCATTGAAGATCGAGGTTTCAAGGTAATACTCCCTGATCGATTCATAATAACCAGGGCTGTATACGACGCTGGCATAATGGTCATAATAACCACCATATGACCCATAGTAACCGTAAGTAGCACCGGGATAGATATATCCTGCAGAACCTGGGACATAATGTGTTTCCTCTTTTTTATCAAGCAATGCAACCACCATGATGGCATCGCAGCCGGACTCACGGATGCTGTTAATGGTCTCGGATGTATTTAGTTTGATCGAATTTGTGCCGGCAACTGACATTGGAAAGCGCTCATAGCTCCTGACAGCTTTTCCGCCTCTTCTGGTGATTTCATCAGCCAGGGCATCCTCGAGTTTCAATCGTACCACTTTGTTGGCTGCCATAACAGCAACAAAAATCTTGGTTGCTTTATTGCCAGCAACAAATTCAGGATTTTTCCAGGTGGCTGTCATTTGTGTGTTCGGTCCGCATCCGCTGAGTAACACAAGAAGGATTAGAGGCAGTAGTAGCGTTCTGATTTTCATAATTATAATTTATATATGCATTATTTAGAAATATACCAAGATTATTTAGGCCACCTCATTACAGGAGAAAAGATCTCGTTTGTTCCCTCAATAAAGTTGAGAACTTCATCTTGTCCTGTCCCTTCTTTTGCAGAAGTGACCATCATTTCCGGCAGTTCTTCCCAGCTTTCCAGGAGGTGATTTTTATAATTCATGATATTCTGGGAGAGTGTTGACCCCCCAAGTTTGTCGGCTTTGGTGAATACCAGGGTAAAAGGCAAGCCTTTGGTCGCCATCCACTCCATGAATTTCAGGTCGATCTCCTGGGGCTCCAGCCTCACGTCGATCAACTGAAAGGTATTCAGCAGGTTAGGCCGCTTCAGGAGATATTCAGTGATGATTTCGCCAATCGCAGCCCGGATCGTTTTCGAAGCCTTGGCATAGCCATAACCTGGTAAATCGACGAGATACCAGCTTTCGTTGATCATGAAATGGTTAATGAGCCGCGTTTTGCCAGGGGTTTCAGAGGTCTTGGCCAGCTTCTTCTGCCGGGTGAGCATATTGATCAGGGAAGATTTTCCCACATTAGATCTTCCGATAAAAGCATATTCCGGCAATTGAGGCGCCGGGCATTTTTTGAAGTCTGTATTGCTCATAACAAACTGAGCTGAAGTTATGATCATGCCCGTGGTGGAGATTTGTGATCCATAAGATGCCTTTCTTTTTTAGTGTCGTAAATATCGTCGATGGTAATCATGATCCCGGTTTCCTCGACTTCGCCGAAGCCAGGGTTCAGGGCAGTGCCAAAGGTGCGCATTGTGGGCGAGATATTCATATAAGTATTTACCAAAGGAGGGATATTCTCGCCATGAGCGCGAACCTCATGCGACAGAATCTTATAATTTTCCTGGTAATTGCTCCCGTTAAAAACGAGATCCAACTGTAAGGCATCATGTGTCAGTGGCAAGGGACTGAAAGGAGAAATGAGTCCTTCATTGTCAGGGAAAAACCTTTTTAAGAAATGGAGGATAAGATCACGGGCATAGGGATCGAAACTCAGATACATCGTGATCTTACCAAAGAAATACTTCACATCAGGATTCAGGGTGATCACCGCACCCAGTCCGTCCCAAATATTGTCGAGGGCAAACAGGCCTTTACGGGTATCGGTGGATGCCTGGTAAGCCGGTTGCACCCATGACCTGCCAAGTTCAATGGTTTTGTGAAGGTAATCCTTTACAAAATTGTCGCTGAATTGAAAAAGTTCTGCCGTTGGTGTGTGCCAATGGCCATGTTCATTTTTCCTGATCTTACTGCCATGAATAAAACGATAACCGCCAATAATGTCCTTGTCACGCGGATTCCAGACGATCAGCTGGTCGAAGGCACCATCCATGGTGTCAAATTCATCGATATCGAGTGCGTAGCCTGTTCCGCCGCCGGAGGCACGGAAGGTCAGCTCCCGCAGCCTGCCAACTTCTCGCATCAACAAGGGTGCTGTGAGATGGTTGAAGATATAAATTTCATTATTCCCATAATTGGTGTACTTGACGAACAGGTCGGAGGTCATCTCCTTCTCAAGCTCAACAACAGGAATGGGTGCTTGTATTGGTTCCATGGCGATTGATTGCGATTAAATAAAGTCTGTAAAATTATCTTTACCCTCCCGAATCGCATATACATGAGAACGCAGGCGACTGGCCCATTCGGTATCTGAATGACGCTTGTCGAACACGGTATAAGGAATGGGTTTCCCAAAGGTAATAATCAATGGCTTATTCCGCTGTTTGAACATCTCATCGATCAGGTAAAGCATTTCGATATTGGCTTTCAGCCCAAGCAACTTTCGGAAGTTGGCGAGGCGATAAAAGAAAGAAGAGTTTCTACCATTTATATAGGTAGGGATAATGTCACGTTGGAAAATCTTCGATTTGGTAATAAAAGTCTTTTTCCAATCAAGATCGATAATCTCGCCTTTAACCATTCGTGAACACAGTCCTGCCGGGAAATACAGCAGTGTTTTGTTAGAGGCATAGGTCTCGTTCATGATCTGAATATTGCCGGCATTGCTCCCGTGCTTATTGATTGGTATAAAAAGAGGCTGAAGGTTTGGGACATTCATCAGCAGGTCGTTGACCGGGAAACAAATTTCTTTGCGGACTTTGCTGGCAGCAAGGATCAGCGCCATGCCATCCATGCCGCCCAAGGGATGGTTGGAGGCGATGGTGATCTTTCCCGCTGCCGGAATGTTCTCCAGGCCTTTCAATTCAAGATTCACCCCGAATTCATCCAGACAGTCGGAGAGAAAATCCACACCGATACGGTCCTGGAAGTTGTACATGAAGTCATTAAGTTCCTTCTCATGGATGACCCGTTTCAGGTATGACAACAGGAAGCCAGGCATGATGCGTAGTAAACGCGGGTTCTTGCTGGCAATCAGGCCCTGCAGATCAAAGAAAGGCTTTCTTTCTGCGGCACTGTTGTTTTCTGATTTTGATCCTGTCATGCGCTATTTCTTCCTGTTATTATACAAACTTAAGCATTCTCAGCCATTGTTACAAATTCAGGGAGAAAAAAAAGCTGGATCACTGATAACCAGTCCATTTAGCCCTTGTGAATATGTTGATAAATTTTTTGGGCCAAAAATCCTAGTTCACTGATATTCATATTATTAGAAACTTTTTACTAAAATATTCGTTTACAAGTGTAACATTTTATCAACAAAATGGTAAAAAGTAGGAGTAAATGGATACAAGTGGGAAAAATCGACGTATATTTGGACAAGATTACCAACGCTTTCAAAACCAGTTAAAGAGAGACTAGTGGACTTAAAAGGCAAATACGAATGCACACTTGACAACAAAGGGCGGATTATGCTTCCGGCTGTTTTGAAGAAACAGATGCCCAAAGAAGTCAGTGAAGAGTTTACTGTCAATCGGGGATTTGATGGCTGTCTTGTACTTTATCCCAGCACAAAGTGGGATGATATACGTGGTGACTTGAAGCAGTTAAGTGATTACGACGAGGGGGAGCGTGAATTTAAGCGCACCTATCTTGAGTATGCCATTCCGGTGGGGCTTGACGCAATGAGTCGTTTTCTTCTGACACAGAAATTACTCGACTGGGCCGGGCTGAAGAAGGATGTGATCCTTGTCGGCGTAGGCGAATACATCGAGATCTGGGATCAGAAGACGTATGAATCAAGGACCAAGATGAGTCAGAAAGATTTCTCCACGATGGCCGCGAAAGTGATGGGTAAGATCAAACCCCACACTTCGACGGATGTACCATAAACCAGTCCTGCTCACCGAATCGATAGAAGGCTTATCCCTGAAACCGGATGGGATCTATGTTGATGCTACCTTTGGGGGTGGCGGTCACAGCCGTGAAATCCTGAAAAAACTTGTTGGCGGAAAATTGATTGCCTTCGACCAGGATGACGAAGCCATTGCCAACCTGCCTGATGACGACCGCATCTGCCTTGTAACCAGAAACTTCAGATACCTGACCCACTTCCTTCGTTACCTCGATGCGATCCCTGTCGATGGTATTCTCTGCGACCTGGGCGTATCCTCTCACCAGATCGATTCACCGGAACGCGGTTTTTCAACACGTTTTGATGGTGAACTCGACATGCGGATGAACAACAATAAGACTTTAACTGCTAGAGAAGTCGTCAACAAATACCCTGAGGAAAAGCTAAAAGACATTCTTCAATTATATGGTGAGATCGACAACGCCCGGAAATCGGCTGCGGCTCTGGTTAATGCCAGGAGCAATCAGGAGATTGTAACCACTACTGACTTGAAGGCCGCATTGCAACGTTGCATGCCGCGTGGTAAAGAAAACCAGTACCTCGCACAGGTTTTTCAAGCTTTACGAATTGAAGTGAACCAGGAACTGGATTCACTCCGTGAGTTCCTGGAACAAACGGAGAAAGTACTTGGCCATGGCGGCCGCCTGGTGATGATCTCCTATCACAGTCTGGAAGATCGCCTGGTAAAGAACTTCATGCGTAATGGGAACCTTGAAGGGACCGTTGAAAAAGACTTCTACGGAAATCTGCGCACTCCTTTTCACCAGGTCACACGCAAACCAATGCTGGCCGGGGAAGAAGAGACGCGTGAGAACCCAAGAGCTCGCTCTGCTAAAATGAGGATCGCTGAAAAACTATGAGTTCAGAGAAAGAAAATATCAAAAAAGAAGCGGAAGAGGCTGTGGCGAAAGACGTCAATGCCCTGGCTGATGAGCTCATCACTGAGACTCAGAACCAGGACATTAAAGACAAGCCGGAAGCAGCACAGAAGAAAAAAGGAATTAGACCGGCAAAGATGGTCCAGGGCATGCTGGACGGCACTTTCCTCACCACAGGCCAGCTTTCCCAATTGATTCCTTTCATCTTTTATATGGTATTCCTGATCATGCTTTTGATTGCCAATACTTATTATGCTGAGAAGATGGTACGCCAGATCGAACAGATAAAGAAAGACTTGAAGGAATTGCGCTACGAACAGATCACAACACGCTCAGAGCTGATGTTTCTCAGCAAGCAATCTGAAGTAGCCCGAAGACTGAATGTTACAGGACTGAAAGAATCGGTAGTGCCCCCGGAAAAGATCATGATCAAAAGCACTGAGGACAGTAAAACAAATTCACAAACCAAGGCCAAATAGTCGCAAACCCTAAGGATGGACATTAAAAAAGTTATCGGATTCAGAGCCTGGCTGGTTTACTTCGGCATCATCATCTTTGCCCTGGCGATCATTGCGCGTCTCGCTCATATCCAGTTTGTGGAAGGCGACAAGCTTCGGGAGAAAGCCCGGGAAATGACGATGCGTTACGATCCTATCGAGGAGATGAGAGGCAGTATCCTCGCCAGCGACGGCAGTATCCTGGCGACTTCGATCCCGATATTCGACCTGCGAATGGACATGGGCACAGGGGCATATTCCGAAACTTATTTTAGCGAGAACGTTGATTCACTGGCATATTACCTCTCCCGCCTTTTCAAAGATAAAAGCAAATCAGATTATAAGATCCTTTTAATGCATGCATGGAATGAGAAAGACCGTTTCCTGCTTTTGCGTAAGAATGCTACTTATGCCGAACTCAAGAAAGTCAGGCACATGCCCGTTTTCAGGCTGGGGAGATTCAAAGGAGGCCTTGTCACTGTAGAAAAAAGTCGTCGTGAGCTCCCTTTTAAAGAACTCGCCCTACGTACGATAGGTTTTCAGCGGGATTCAACCAAAGTTGGGATGGAAGGCGGATTTGACTCTTTTCTAACCGGCACATCCGGCAGAAGGCTTGTTCGAAAACTTGCCAATGGGGCCTGGATGCCGGTAAGCAGCAAGGATGACATTGAACCCAAAGATGGCAATGATATCATTTCAACTTTAGATGTCAACATCCAGGATGTAGCTGAAGACGCCTTACTTCGTAACCTTCAGGAGAATGAGGCTGACCGCGGATGTGTGATCCTGATGGAAGTTGAGACTGGTTATATCAAAGCCATTGCCAACCTCTCCCGCAAATCAGACGGGCGTTACGTGGAAGACATGAACTATGCCATCTCGGATGCTGCAGAACCCGGGTCCACTTTTAAAACAGTAAGTCTTGCTGTTGCACTGAACGACGGCCTGATCAATATCGACAGCACGATTAACATCGGTGGTGGTAGTGTCATGTTCTGCAACCAGACGATGCGCGATTCCCATGAGGGAGGTCCCAGCCTGCTAACGATCCGTGAATGTCTTTATCATTCATCCAACGTAGGTGTCTCTAAAGTAATTACTCATGCTTATGGACGGCATCCCAAGAATTTTAGGGCCGGACTGGCACGGATCGGAATCGATCAACCTCTTGGCCTCGACATCAAGGGAGAAGCCAAACCCTATATCAAAGACACTGCAGACAAATACTGGACCGACTGCTACTCCGTTCCCTGGATGTCAGTTGGATATGAGCTAAAGATCAGCCCTATCCAGACACTAACATTCTATAATGCCATTGCCAACAACGGTGTTAAAGTAAAACCACTGTTTGTCAGAGAGATCCGTCAATATGGCCGTGTGGTTAAAACCTTCCCTCCCGAAGTTCTGATGAAAGAAATGTGTTCTAAAGAAGTTGTTGCCAAGCTCCGTTCGATGCTGGAAGGTGTCGTAAAATTTGGAACTGGCAAGAAACTGGACAATGAATTGTATTCTATTGCAGGAAAGACAGGGACTGCACAAATCCACCAGTTGGGAAAAGGATTTGACAAGACCAATTATAAAGCATCATTTGTAGGATATTTCCCGGCTGACAAACCAAAATACAGCTGTATCGTTGTGATTAACAGTCCATCCAAGGGTGTGTATTACGGAGGTGCAGTAGCAGCGCCGGTGTTTAAAGAAATTGCTGACAAGATTTATGCAACCCAGCTTGACATTCAACCCAAACGGAAGCCCCAGGCACGCAGTTTAGAAATCCCAAGGGTTGTTGCTGGCAACAAATTCGACATTCAGAAAATTTATAGCGCCCTTGGTTATGCGCCCTTGAAAGAAAGCAGTGCAGTATGGCTCGAATACCTGGGTGATTCATCGAGTACCCGTTACAGTGAGCGCATTGAACCAGCTATCGGGATTCCAAACGTGGTAGGGATGAGTCCGAAAGACGGTATCTATCTTTTGGAGAAATCAGGTTTTCGTGTACGACTCAGCGGGCGTGGACAGATCAAAAACCAGATACCTGCAGCCGGGAGTGTCGCCATAAAAAACGCTACCGTAATCCTTGAATTGGGAAACCCTCTATAGCATGATCGCACTAAAGGACATATTATATAAAACCGGACTCCTGGAAGTTGTAGGCTCCACTGCTGTCAACATTCATAGCCTCAGCCTCGACTCGAGGAAAGCTGAGGCTGGAAGCTTGTTTATCGCGGTCAAAGGAACGCTGGTGGACGGACATGTTTTCATTCCTCTGGCCATAGAAAATGGGGCCATCGCCATTCTTTGCGAAACGATGCCTTCTGAATTAGTTGAGTCGGTAACGTATGTCAGGGTCGCTGACAGTTCAAAAGCACTGGGAATTGCTGCTGCGAACTTCTACGACAACCCCTCCGCCAAATTAAAACTGGTTGGGATCACCGGAACAAACGGAAAAACCACCATAGCTACGCAACTTTTCAAACTGTTCATGGGTTTGGGCTACAGCACTGGTTTATTGTCGACCGTAGAAAACAGGATCAACGGAAAAATCATTCCAACGGCTCATACCACACCAGATGCCATTACGCTGAATGCTTTGCTGGCGGATATGATTACAGCAGGCTGCTCCCATTGTTTCATGGAAGTGAGCTCTCATGCTGTTGTCCAAAACCGTATAGCCGGATTACGTTTTGTAGGTGGCGTATTCACCAATCTCACCCACGATCATCTCGACTTTCATGGGACGATTCAAGAATACCTGAGGGCCAAAAAACAGTTTTTTGACGAATTACCTCCAAGGGCTTTTGCCATCACCAATGCTGATGACAGAAATGGAATGGTCATGATACAAAACTGCCGTGCCCATGTAAAAACCTATAGTTTACGCAGCATGGCCGATTATCATTGCAAAGTGATGGAAAGTCAGTTTGAAGGCACCAAGCTGAACTTAGGGGGAATTGAAATCTGGACATTCCTTGTCGGAAGATTCAATGCCTACAACTTTGCTGCGATCTATGCTACAGCCCTGGAACTCGAAGAGAAACAAGGAGAAGTGCTAACACTGATGAGCCAGTTAAGACCTGTTGAAGGACGTTTTGAGACTGTCAGGTCTGTACAGGGCGTTGTAGGAATCATTGACTATGCACATACTCCTGATGCCTTAAAGAACGTACTGGAGACGATCAATGAGTTGAGGACTCGCAACGAAACTCTAATCACTATCATCGGGGCTGGTGGCGACAGAGACCGAAGCAAAAGACCTGAGATGGCAAAAATATCTGCTGCGCTAAGTGACAAGCTCATTCTGACAGCTGACAATCCCCGCTCTGAAGACCCCGAAGCCATTATCCAGGAAATGAAAGCTGGGCTCGATCCAGTGCTTGTGCGTAAAGCTGTTGCAATTGTCAACCGTAGGGAAGCCATACAGGCTGCAGTGATTATGTCGAAACCAGGTGACATCATCCTTTTAGCAGGAAAAGGGCATGAGAAATACCAGGAAATAAAGGGCATTCGTCATCCTTTCGATGATAAAGTAGAACTGGAGAAAGCCCTTCAGATTGGAAATAACGAAACAATTCAATAAAGAGAAACAGTATGTTGTATTATCTGTTTGATTATCTGAACCATACATTCGACATCCCCGGAGCTGGATTGTTTCATTACATTTCTTTCAGGGCGGCCATGGCTGTGTTCACGTCTTTGTTGATATCCTTGGTATTTGGGGGCAAGCTCATCAGGGTGCTTCAGCAGAGGCAGGTTGGAGAAACCATCCGTGACCTCGGTTTACAAGGACAGATGGAAAAACAAGGGACTCCAACGATGGGCGGACTGATAATCCTTGGCGCCATCCTTATACCAACTTTACTTTTTGCTAAACTTCACAACATTTATATTATCCTGATCCTTTTCACCACAGTTTGGTTAGGGATTTTTGGATTCGTTGATGACTATATCAAAGTCTTCAAGAAAGACAAAAGAGGATTGGCCGGCAAATTCAAAATATTAGGGCAGGTCATCCTTGGACTGGTTATCGGATCAACATTATACTTCAGTAATGAAGTGGTAATTAAGGACAAACAGTTCGGAAAAAGTTTTATGTATTCGAATCCAGCTACCGCTTTTAATATCGAAAATGAAAAAACAATACATAATATTTACCCTGGAAAAGAGATAAAATCTACCAAAACGACGATTCCATTTATCAAGAATCATGAATTCGATTATGCAGCGCCACTCAGGCCGTTTGGAAAAGAGTACGAGAAATATGCCTGGCTGATCTTCATCCCAATGGTGATGTTGATCATCGCTGCAGTATCAAACGGCGCAAACCTCACAGACGGGATGGATGGACTAGCAACAGGTTCTTCCGCAATCATTGGGGTAACACTGGGAATCCTGGCTTACGTTTCCGGGAATACCATCTTCGCCAACTATCTGGATATTATGTACATACCCAATACAGGAGAGTTGGCCATTTTTATCAGCGCCTTTGTGGGCGCCTGTGTTGGTTTTCTATGGTATAACACCAACCCGGCCCAAGTATTCATGGGAGATACCGGGAGCTTATCCCTGGGAGGAATTATCGCAGTACTGGCTATTATGATCCGAAAAGAACTTCTCATTCCGATTTTTTGTGGGATTTTCCTGGCCGAAAGCCTGTCGGTAATTATACAGGTCAGCTGGTTTAAATATAGTAGAAGAAAATATGGCGAAGGCAGGAGGATCTTCCTCATGTCACCACTTCATCATCATTTTCAAAAGAAAGGCTATGCAGAGCCAAAGATCGTAACACGATTCTTTATCATCGGGATCGCGCTGGCCTTGTTTAGCATTATTACTTTAAAACTAAGATAACACAATAATTATTAATGAAATAAACAAGATATGGGGATAAGTCGCATTGCAGTTTTGGGTGCAGGGGAAAGCGGGGCCGGAGCTGCCTTCCTTGCAAAACAAAAAGGCTATGAGGTTTTTGTCTCTGATAACAATAGAATAAACGAAAAATACAAGAACGTTCTTTTACAAGCTGAAATCGCTTTTGAAGAAGGCAGGCATACTGAGAAAAGGATACTGCAATCGGAAGAAGTCATAAAAAGTCCCGGGATACCGGAAAACCATCCCATGGTTTTAAAATTAAAAAAACAAGGGATCCCGGTAATTTCCGAAATAGAATTTGCAAGTCGCTATACAAAGGCACACAAGACCTGCATCACCGGGAGCAATGGCAAGACCACAACCACCTTGCTGACCTACCACATCCTGAAAAATGCAGGACTTAATGTAGGCTTGGCAGGAAATGTGGGAAAAAGCTTTGCCTGGCAGGTTGCCCATCATGATTTCGAATACTATGTATTAGAAATCAGCAGCTTCCAACTAGATGGGATGTATGACTTCCGCGCAGAAACGGCAGTGATTTTAAACATCACGCCTGATCACCTCGACAGATATGCCTATAATTTTCAAAACTATGCGGATTCTAAATTCAGAATCTGTCAGAATCAAAGAAAGCGAGACAGTTTTATTTATTGCATCGACGATGAGGTTATCATTCGGGGCATTAAGGACAGGCGGATTTTATCGAACCACTTCCCTTTCTCGATCCGGAAAACAATACTCGGCGAAGGTGCCTGGTTACAGGAAAATGAAATTATTATAAATATAGAATCAAACCCCATGCAAATGACCTTAGAGGCTTTGGCATTACAAGGCAAGCACAACATTTACAATTCCATGGCTGCCGGAATTGCTGCAAGGACGCTGGAGATTAAAAAAGAAAGCATCAAAGACAGTCTTTCTGATTTCCAGAACATCGAACACAGGCTTGAATCGGCCGGAAATATTCATGGGATAGAGTTTATCAATGACTCTAAGGCGACTAACGTCAATTCAACATGGTATGCTCTGGAAAGCATGACAAAACCTGTGATTTGGATTGTTGGTGGCATCGATAAAGGCAACGAATATGCCATGCTGGAGGAGATGGTCAGGACTAAAGTGAAAGTCCTGATTTGCCTGGGCCTCGACAACCACAAGATCATCGAAGCATTTTATGGAAAAGTTCCTAAACTGCTCGAGAGCACCACAATGGAAGAAGCGGTGGGGATGGCCTATGAGAATGGCAAAACCGGAGATGTCGTTTTACTCTCACCAGCCTGTGCCAGTTTTGACCTTTTCAAAAACTACGAAGAGCGCGGTCAGCTTTTTAAAGAATCCGTCAGGAGACTCTAATTATTGATTTTCAAGAAAGAAAAAGTGTCAAACAACATACGAAATATTAAAGGAGACAGGGTCATCTGGGTGGTAGTGGTAATACTATCCGTATTGTCAATACTGGCAGTATATAGTTCCACCGGCACGCTTGCTTTCAAAAAACAAGGAGGCAACACCGAATACTATCTCCTGAAGCATTTTATCATCCTGATTTTCGGATTCGGGCTCATGTTCCTGGCATACCGCATCAAATACACCTATTATTCACGAATTTCACAAGGTGCTATTGTCGTAGCAGTGCTATTGCTCGTGGGTACTTTGTTTACTGGCACTCATCTCAATGAAGCTTCTCGCTGGCTGACACTCCCGATCATCAACGTGACTTTCCAAAGCTCCGACTTCGCCAAATTGGCCCTGATCATGTATCTCTCACGTATTCTGAGTAAAAAACAAGAGAATATCAAAGATTTCAAGACTGCCTTTCTGCCTCTGTTGTTGCCCATCATCGTAATCTGCGGACTGATCCTTCCGGAGAATTTCTCTACAGCAGCTTTGTTGTTTTCTACTTCATTTGTGATGTTGTTCATTGGTCGTGTCAATATCCGTTACCTCCTGTCGCTAGTCGGTGTTGGACTGGCATCTCTCGTTATTCTTTTACTCATCATTTACCAATCTCCTTCTAAAGGCCGCCTTGGAACCTGGAAACACCGGATCGAAAATTTCAGCAACGGGGAAGCAGATGACGAAGACTACCAGGTAGATCAGAGTAAAATCGCTATCGCCACCGGAGGAATCCTCGGGAAAAGCCCGGGAAAATCGACACAACGTAATTTCCTGCCTCACCCTTACTCCGACTTTATTTATGCCATTATCGTTGAAGAATACGGCTTTGCTTTCGGAGGCATCGGCGTAATTCTCCTATACCTTATCCTATTACAAAGAGCCACCCGAATCTCCTCCAGAAGCCCGGGTACTTTTGCCGCGCTTCTTTCGATAGGCATTGGATTCAGCCTGGTATTCCAGGCGATGATTAATATGGCCGTTGCAGTGAATCTGCTTCCTGTCACCGGGCAACCCTTACCTATGGTCAGCATGGGAGGAACCTCTATCTGGTTCTCCTGCCTGGGTATAGGCATGATCCTGAGCGTAAGCAAAGAAATTGAAAGTAAAAAAGAATCAGCTGCTAAATCAGCAGTAGAAGAAACCCCAATCCCTGCACACGGTGAAAGCTAATCCAAGATATATTCTCAGCGGTGGCGGAACGGGTGGACATATTTTCCCGGCAATTGCCATTGCTGACAAACTTCGGGCTCAGAATCCTGATGCAGCAATCCTGTTCGTTGGGGCGAAAGGACGGATGGAGATGGAAAAAGTACCCGCTGCCGGATATCCTATTGAGGGACTTTGGATCAGCGGATTGCAAAGGAGTCTGAGCCTGTCGAACTTGATGTTTCCTTTTAAAGTTGTCAACAGCCTTTATCAGTCTTCAAAAATAATCAATGCCTTTAAACCCGATGTGGTGCTGGGCACAGGAGGCTATGCCTCCGGTCCCTTATTGCGTATGGCAGCCATGAAAGGTATCCCTACCCTGATTCACGAAGCCAACTCTTATCCTGGCATCACGAACCGCCTGCTGGGCAAAAAAGTGGATAAGATCCTGGTGGCTTTTGAAGGCATGCAGAAGTATTTCCCTGGCAAAGAGCTTATCATGACAGGCAACCCGGTTCGCAAAGACATCATGAATCTGGAAGGCAAGAAACAGGAAGCCGCTGATTTCTTCAAACTCAACACCAGAAACAAGACTTTATTTGTAGTAGGCGGTAGCCTTGGCGCCCGCACCCTGAATGAAAGCATCATGGGCGGCCTTGATACACTTGCAAAACAAAACATTCAACTGATCTGGCAAACAGGCAAATCCTTTCATACAAATGCGGAAGAGGCTGTAATAAGCCAAGCATATAATTCCGCAAGGGTATTTCCATTTATCAGCAGGATGGACCTCGCATATTCGCTGACTGATGTCGTAATCTCCAGGGCCGGGGCCATTTCAATCTCGGAACTCTGCCTATGCGGTAAAGCAGCGATTCTTGTGCCCTCACCCAATGTGACCGAAGACCACCAAACGAAAAACGCCAGCGCTTTGGCAAGCCAACAAGCTGCAATTTTGATCCCAGATTCGAGTGCCCGTGAAATCCTGGTAGAAAAGGCCATCACTTTGCTTGCAGACGAAACAATGAAAAACACGCTTTCGAAGAACATAAAAACGTTGGGAATCCCAGATTCCGTAGATAGAATCATTAAAGAAATTAACAGCCTGATCCAACCCTGAACATGAAACTGGCCGACCTGAAACATATCTATTTTATTGGCATCGGAGGAATCGGAATGAGTGCGCTTGCCCGTTACTTCCATTCTAAGGGAGTCTATGTTTCAGGCTATGACAAAACGGCAACGCCTTTGACGCAACAGCTGCAGTCAGAAGGGATTTGCGTTCATTTTGAAGAAAACATAGCTGCACTGCCAAAGGAAATAGACCTCGTAGTCTTCACACCTGCAGTTCCTGCCTCACATGCCGAACTTGTGTTCCTGAAAGAGAAAGGCTTTACTGTGGTAAAAAGAGCTGAACTTCTGGGCATGCTCACCCGCGAAACCATTTGCATCGCTGTTGGAGGAACACATGGAAAAACCACCACGTCGACCCTTATTGCCCATCTATTTAACAATTCAAGCCTGGGCTGTAATGCGATTCTGGGGGGCATTTCCAAGAATTATGGGACTAACCTCATTTTGTCGGAAGAGAGTTTGTTTATGATTACCGAAGCGGACGAGTTTGACCGCTCTTTCCTGAAACTTTTCCCTGAAATGGCTGTGATCACCTCTACAGATGCAGACCACCTTGATATATATGGTACTGATAAAAAAATAAAAGAAGCCTACAGCGCTTTTGCCGGCCAGGTAAAAACGGGGGGTGCCGTAGTGCAACGTTTTGGTTTAGACCTTGATACAGCACACGACAAAAAAGTGCGATTTTTCACTTACGGATTTGAAGAAGGCGCCGATTTCAGGGCTGTTAACCTCAGAATCCTCAATCATCGCCATCATTTCGACCTGAACTCTCCATTTGGCACCATAGAAGATCTTGTTCCGGGAAATCCAGGTCTTATCAACGTTGAAAATGCAGTTGCGGCCTTGAGTATCGGCTTGCTGGCAGGCATCCCTGCTGACAACATGAAAGAATCACTGGCTTCATACCAGGGCGTTGTCAGAAGGCTCGACATCCGGATTGAACGTGAAGATCTTGTCTATATTGACGATTATGCGCATCACCCTGAAGAACTCAGGGCCAGCATCAGCTCTGTCAGGGAATTGTATCCCGACATCCCTATGTGCGGCGTTTTTCAACCACATTTATTTACAAGAACCCGGGATTTTGCTGACGAATTCGCAAAAAGCCTCGATCTTCTGGACGACATAATACTACTGAACATATATCCTGCCCGGGAGCTTCAAATCCCGGGAATAAGCGCTCAGATGCTCTTAGAAAAGATTAAGAATCCCAACAAATGTATTGTCAATGATAACGAGCTCCTTCCACTGCTGGACCAGAAACGCCCTCGGCTTTTAATGACGCTTGGAGCCGGAGACATCGATCAGTTCGTGCCACAGATTACCCGGCAATTTACCACAAACCTAAATTCGAACGGAGGGACAGATGTGGCGTAAAATACTAAGAATCTCACTGCTTGTCATCAGCGTTGCCGGGCTGCTCGGCTTGGTTGGCTTTGTTGAAAAAAATCAGCGCATGATCCGCTGTAAAGGAATCGACATCAGTATCGATTACCAGGGCAGCGAAGCATTTATTACAACAAAAGGACTGGCTGCCGCCATTAACAAACAACAGGGCGATTCACTTATCGGGATGCCCATGACGTCAGTGAATGTAGAGCTGATCAGAGATTTTGTGCTAAAAAACGTATATGTTGAGAAAGGCTTGGTATATACCACTGTTGATGGGACTATCAAAATAATCCTGGTGCAAAGACGCCCGATCTTGCGGGTCATGAATACCTATGGGGAACATTTTTTTATCGCTTCCGATGGACATATGATCCCTACAACAATAGAAAACTCAGCAAGGGTCCCGCTAGCACATGGCTTTATCAGCGAAAGGTTTGATCCTATTTATGACCTAAAACCTGCCCGGCCACTTGACGATGAAATCGATGATTGTATCACGGTCATGCAGAAACTCTTTCTGCTTGGGCAATATCTCCAGGAAGATGAATTTTTCCAGGCACTGGCTGAGGAAATCTATGTGAACCCATACGGCGAGTTCGAGATCCTCCCAAAAACAGGCGGTCATGTCATCGTGTTTGGCGGTGTTGAAGACATGGAAGCCAAATTTGACAAACTCCTGACCTTTTACAAAGAAGCACTAAATGAAAAAGGCTGGAAAAAATATAAAACCATCAACATAAAATATAAAAACCAGGTCGTCTGCACAAAAAATAATATTAGTAACCCATAATCTTATGAAACCTTCAGAAATCATTGTAGGCCTAGACATAGGCACAACCAAGATCGCTGCCATTGTAGGCCGCAGGAACGCTAATGGCAAGATTGAAATCCTTGGTCATGGCAAAACTGAATCGATTGGCGTGAAACGCGGTGTCGTCAGCAACATCGAAGACACCATACAGTCAATCAAAAAAGCCATCGAACTGGCTGAGGAAAATTCGAAATACAAGATAAAAACTGTCTATGTTGGTATTGCCGGTCAACATATTAAAAGCTTACAAAACCGTGGAAGTCGAATTCGTCAGAGCCTGGATGATGAGATTACACAAGCTGACATAGATATCCTGCAGGAAAATATGACCAAACTTGTCATGCCACCCGGAGAAGAGATTATCGATGTCATTCCCCAGGAATATATCGTGGACGGGGAAACCGGTATTAAACAACCGATCGGCATGTCAGGGATATCCCTGGAAGCCAACTTCCACATAATCACAGGTCAAACTGCAGCTGCACGTAACATTTACAAATGTGTGCAAAGAGCCGGCCTGCATATGGTTGATATGATTCTAGAGCCACTTGCCTCAGCTGAATCTGTTCTCAGCGAAGAAGAAAAAGAAGCAGGCGTGGTTTTGGTCGATATCGGTGGAGGAACAACCGACATTGCAATTTTCCAGGATGGCATCATTCGTCATACTTCAGTAATACCCTTCGGTGGAGATGTGATCACAGAAGATGTCAGGGAAGGTTGTTCAATCATACGCCGCCAGGCTGAAGAGCTGAAAGTAAAGTTTGGCAGTGCGCTTGACAGTGAAAACAAAGAAACTGAGATTGTTGCGATCCCGGGACTCAGGGGTAGGACACCCAGGGAAATCACCTTGAAAAACCTCGCTGGTATCATTCAAGCCCGGATGGAGGAAATTATCGAATATATCATCGCAGAGATAAAAAACTCAGGTTATGAGAAAAAACTCATTGCTGGAATCGTTATCACCGGTGGAGGCGCTTTACTCAAACACATAGCGCAACTTACAGAATATATGACCGGTATGGACACCAGGATCGGTTATCCCAATGAACATCTCGGAAAAGAAGTGTCAAAAGAAATCGCAAGCCCTATGTATGCCACCGGAATTGGCTTGGTGATGCTCGGACTAGATCGCTATGAAAAAGACAGAAGACGGAAAGGTTTGCCGGAATACGAAGAAGAAATCCTGACAGAATTGGCTGCTGAAATAGAAACTTCTGAAAAAATCATCGCTGAGAAACCTCAGAAAAAGAATTTTGGCTTCATTGAGAAGATCATTTCGTTCTTCGATGAAGAAGATAAATACGAGGAAGAAGCTGAAAAACAGCAGAAAGAGGACAACATCGCATAATGTGCAATACTTAAGCCAAAGTGTTAACAAGTTTTGCGAAAAAACATTGTCAGAAAAAATAAAATAAACTTAATTTGAGGAGAATAAATCATGGCATATAGAGAGGATCAAACAACAGCTGGAATGATTAGATTTGACCTTACTAAACCTCAGCAATCCATCATAAAAGTGATTGGTGTCGGCGGGGGTGGCGGTAATGCAGTAAACCACATGTACAATGAAGGCATTCAGGGAGTAGATTTTATTATCTGCAACACTGATGCCCAATCATTGAATAATAGCCCTGTGCCGAACAAAATTCAGCTTGGCGCCACGCTTACTGAAGGCAGAGGGGCGGGTTCTATTCCGGAAATGGGCAAAAATGCTGCACTCGAGAACATCGACGACATTAAGAATATTATCGGCGAAAACACAAAAATGTTGTTCATCACCGCTGGTATGGGTGGCGGTACCGGAACCGGCGCAGCTCCTGTCATCGCTTCTATTGCACGCGAACTCGGCATCCTGACAGTTGGGATTGTCACAGTGCCTTTTGGTTTTGAAGGAAGAAAAAGAAAACTCCAGGCTGAAGAAGGAATTAAAGAATTCCGTAAACATGTCGACAGCCTGCTGATAATCTGCAACGACAAACTCCGGGAACTTTACGGTGACCTTACTTTATCACTTGCCTTTGGGAAAGCTGACAATATCCTCACGACCGCTGCCAAAGGAATCGCAGAAATTATTACAGTTACCGGCTATATCAATGTTGACTTTGAAGATGTCAAAACTGTGATGAAAAACAGTGGCGTCGCCATCATGGGCTCGGGTATCGCTTCCGGTGAAGGTCGTGCCATGAAAGCGGTTGAAGATGCACTCTCTTCTCCACTGCTTAATGACAACAACATTGAAGGCTCCAGCAATATATTATTGTATATCACTTCCGGGAGCCAGGAAGTGTCGATGGACGAAGTGACTGAAATTACAGACTTCATCCAGAACCGTGCTGGCATGGATGCCGACATTATCTGGGGCAATGGCACTGACGACAGCCTCGGCGACAACATCAACATCACCCTGATTGCCACCGGTTTCGAAACCTCAAATAACCCACGGCCTACAAAAACGATTAAACAAGAACCCGTCATCGTTGGTCGTTTATGGGAAGAATCAAAAGCTGTTGAAGAGCAAATTACTCCTGCGGAATCTCAAGCCCCTGAGCCTCTTACATCAGAAATAAAGTTAATTCACGAACTTTCTGAAGAAAAAGAAGCTGAAGCTGAATTCATCCCGGAACCTGAACCCATCTTCGAAGCCATCACCCCTGTTTCAATACCAGAACCGGCAGCAGTAGAAGTCATCTTTAACCTTTCGGATCCAATTGCAGAAGATATTGCTGAAATCAACGAAAAGGAAGAAAAAGAAGAAATCGAAGCAGAAGAATTCATGCAAAGCATTATGGCAGAAGAAAAATCAGAACCTTTTCTGATTCACCGCCTGGAAGTCCCTGCAGAAAACGCTATTCCTACCCCTCCTCCTGCAAAACCTGAACCTTCGAAGCTCGTCGAGAGTCCCGACAGAGTTCATATGGATAAGACCTCTGTTGAACGAATCAGCAAACTTAAAGAGCTGAGCCTGAGACTAAAAACTGAAGAAGGAATCGTAAAAATGGAGAAAGAACCTGCCTACATCCGTCGTCAGGTAGAATTGGTCGACCCAAAACCTTCTAACGAATCTCAAGTCTCTTCCTTTACATTGGGCGAAGACTCCAAAGGCGGTATCGAAATCAGGACAAACAATTCCTTCCTGCATGATAATGTAGATTAATACTCCTAATACATTTCGTATGACACTTACTGACCAGATCAATGCTGATATTAAATCTGCTATGCTTGCGCGTGAAAAAGACAAGCTTGAAGCACTTCGCGCTATAAAATCTGCCATCCTTCTGCTAAATACCCAGGAAGGAGCTACAGGAGAGATCAATCCTGAGGAGGAGATTAAGCTTTTACAACGCCTGGTGAAACAAAGGCGAGAAGCAGCTTCTATCTACGAAGGCCAGAACCGCCCTGATCTGGCAAGTGTTGAACTCGCTCAGGCTCTTGTGATCGAGAAGTATCTTCCTGAACAAATGTCAGTTGAAGAGATCACAGCGATCCTCAAAGCTGTGGTCGCCGAGACCGGTGCCACTTCTATTCGCGACATGGGCAAAGTTATGGGACTCGCCTCAACACGGCTGGCAGGGAAAGCTGACAATAAAATTGTAGCAGGACTGATTAAAGAGATGCTTGGCATTTAAAAGAAACGGAACGATTTAACCTAATTGGGGAATTTCACTGCTTATCGAAACCTATTCGAATATCAGTCCTTATTCATAGAGTCAAATTTATACTCATTCGTCTTCATCCACTCCTTCATGCGAGCCACCAAAATCATCGGCTTCCAAAGCATCTTGTAATGACCAAGCCGTACCCGCAAATCAAGATAGGTAAGCTCTCCACGTAGAATCCGGCGAAATCCCCGCCACATCCTTTCCGATTTGCCCATTTTCCGGTGAATCAGTCCAGGAACAGCATTGAAGATACTCTGTATCGGCAATGCTGCCAAAAGCTCAGGAAAGATCTCTTCTTCCATCCGCTCTTTGTAACGATAGGCATGATCAGACCTGTTTTCCAGTACATCTATGATAGATTCGGCAGCCAGGATTCCACTCTTTACTGCGAAATAGATCCCTTCTCCTGTCAAAGGATCAGCCAAACCCGCAGCATCGCCGACAACCATGACTCTTGAAGTCTGAACTTTGCCAATACCAGTGCGGTAAGGAATTGGAAATGAACGAAATGAAAGAATCTCAACATGTTCTATCTCCAAAGATTTTAAAAAACGAAAATAATATGGTTTCAGATATTTCGCCAGGCTGGCTGGTCCGCCAACGCCAACGCTGAGATGATCAGTCTTCGGGAACACCCACGCATAGCCACGTACAAAAGTTCCCCAATCAAGACAAGCTTTCCCTTTAAAACTCTTAAGCATCTCTGGATCTACCCTGATTTCACTTTCGATGCCAACACCTTTCCTGACATTGTCAGTAAGCTGAAAAGATCGTGCGGTAATACTTCCCACACCATCTGCACCTATGATATAACTCGCTGCATATTCACACTCCAGGGTGTGAACCAGTACCTGGTCGAATGTCTCTGTAAATCCTGTGACTTTATTCCCACCGAGAAACTCTGCTCCTTTCTCGATCGCCTTATGAAGCATAAAGTCATCCAGCTTGCTGCGCATTGTCCCGTAAATCAATGGATCACGCGACACATGCGTAAATGAATGTTCAAAACGGTGTGAAAAACGAAAGGAATAGACTGTACTTTCAATGACAGGGGTCAGGTCATAGGGAAAAAGACTCAGCGCCCTATGTGACAATCCGCCACCACAAGGCTTGAACCTGGGAAATTCCTCTTTGTCTATGATAAGCACCGAGAAACCCCGACGCGCCAGATGATAAGCCGACATCGAGCCACCCGGACCTGCGCCGATGATAATTACATCGTAATATTTTGGACTGACTGTGCTCACAAACAATTACAAAGATAATGTCTTATCCTATTCACCACCTTTACCATGACATTGTTTATATTTTTTCCCACTGCCACAAGGACAAGGATCGTTACGGCCGACTTTCTTTTCAACTTTTACAGGCTGTGCACGCTGAGGCTCAGCCGTAGGATTGGCTGCAGCCTGCCCAAAAGAATCATCCCTGCCCAACTTCAGGTTATGCATATCGTTACGCCTGGGAGCCCTGGCCTCCTGAACTTTATTCTCCATCCCGGGCAGCATCCCCTTCAACAAAAAGGAACAAACCTCCTTATTGATCTTCTGAATCATAGTTTTAAACAACTCGAATGATTCAAATTTATAAATCAGCAAGGGATCTTTTTGCTCATAGGTCGCTGACTGAACACTTTGTTTCAGATCATCCATCTCACGCAAATGCTCTTTCCAGGCATCATCAATCAGGGCCAGACTGATCCCTTTCTCAACCGCAATCGTGACCTCGCGCGCTTTGTCGTCATAAGCCTTTTTAAGGTTTACAACAACCTGAAGCGTTTTGATCCCATCCGTGAGTGGAATCGCTATATTTTCAAAATGAGTGTTGTTCTCATAAACATCCTTAATGACAGGATATGAAGTAAGTGCAAGATGCTCAGTATGATAGCGATACGCTTGATAAACTTCATGAAACAAACGCTCTGTCAGTTTTGCCTGACTTTCATTCCTAAATTCATTCTCGGTGATCGAACAATCAACGGCAAGCACGCGCATCATGTCCAGGATAAAGTCATGATAGGTTCCTGTGGCCAGATGCTCAGCCAGAATCGCTTCTCCCACATCATAAAACATATTGGAAAGATCCAGCGACAGCCGCTCTCCATATAATGCATGATGGCGTTTCTTATAAATGACTTCACGCTGTGAGTTCATCACGTCGTCATATTCCAGCAAACGCTTACGCGTGCCGAAGTTGTTCTCCTCAACCTTTTTCTGCGCACGTTCGATGGACTTCGTGATCATGGAATGCTGGATCACCTCTCCTTCTTTCAAGCCAAGCCTGTCCATGATACTGGCAATACGATCAGAGCCGAAAAGACGCATCAGGTCATCCTCCAGTGATACAAAAAACTGGGAACTTCCCGGGTCCCCCTGACGACCGGCACGACCTCTTAACTGGCGGTCGACACGCCGCGACTCATGTCTTTCAGTACCAATGATCGCCAAACCACCGGCTTCCTTAACACCAGGTCCCAGTTTAATGTCGGTACCACGACCCGCCATATTGGTAGCGATCGTCACAGTTCCTGCACGTCCTGCCTCTTGAACAATTTGAGCCTCACGTGCGTGAAGCTTGGCATTCAGTACGTTATGTTTGATATTTTTACGAAGCAACATCCGGCTCAAAAGCTCAGAAGTTTCGACAGAAGTCGTTCCAACCAATACTGGTCTGCCCCCTTTTACCAAAGCCTCAATATCGTCAATTACAGCATTAAATTTCTCGCGCTTGGTACGATAAACGAGATCTTCACGGTCATCACGGGTGATCGGCCTGTTCGTCGGGATCACCACCACATCCAGTTTGTAAATATCCCACAACTCCCCTGCTTCCGTCTCAGCAGTACCGGTCATACCAGCCAACTTGCGGTACATCCTGAAGTAGTTCTGCAGCGTTATGGTCGCATAGGTCTGCGTGGCAGCTTCCACAGTCACATTTTCTTTGGCTTCTATCGCCTGGTGCAGCCCATCTGAATAACGACGACCTTCCATGATACGGCCGGTTTGCTCGTCGACAATTTTGATCTTATTTTCAATGATGACATATTCAACATCTTTTTCGAAAAGAGCATAGGCTCTAAGCAACTGATTGACTGTATGAATACGTTCAGATTTAATCGAGAAATCCCGTAAAATATCGGCTTTTACATCAGCCTTCTTCGTATCTGTCAGGCCTTGTTTCTCCAGGTCGACCAGTTCAGCACCAATATCAGGGATGATATAAAATTTAGGATCCTCATAGGACTCCGTGATCAGGTCGATGCCTTTTTCTGTAAGCTCAATAGAGTTATTCCGCTCATCAATGACAAAAAATAACTCATCATCGATGATGTGCATATGCTTGCTTTGCTCGGCCATGTAGAAGTTCTCGGTCTTCTGCATCAAGGCTTTCATTCCCTGTTCGGAGAGAAACTTTATACAGGCTTTGTTTTTCGGCAATCCTCTGTAGGCTCGCAACAGCATCTCGCCCCCTTTCTTCTCATCATCAGAAGAAGGAGTTCCGTTCAATATAGCTTTTGCGTCGGACAAAAACTTCGTGACAACAGTTCTTTGTGCATTGTATAACTTCAGCACCTGGGGTTTCAATGCGTCGAATTCCTGGTGGTCTCCTTTCGGGGTAGGGCCGGAAATGATCAAAGGTGTACGGGCATCATCGATCAACACAGAATCGACCTCATCGACGATGGCATAGTTGTGGACCCTTTGCACCAGTTCTTCCACACTTCGCGCCATATTGTCACGCAGGTAGTCAAAACCGAACTCATTGTTGGTCCCATAAGTAATGTCGGCGAGATAAGCCTGTCTTCTTTCTTCACTGTTGGGCTCATGTTTGTCGATACAGTCGACTTTCAAGCCATGAAACTCGTACAGCATGCCCATCCATTCGGAGTCACGTTTGGCGAGATAGTCGTTGACCGTAACGATATGAACGCCCTTCCCTGGCAAGGCGTTGAGGTAAACCGGCAAGGTGGCCACGAGGGTCTTTCCTTCACCGGTAGCCATTTCAGAGATTTTCCCTTCATGCAAAACTACACCACCGATGAGCTGAACGTCATAATGAATCATATCCCATCGGATCAGGCTTCCTCCGGCAGTCCACGTATTGCGATAACGGGCTTTGCTCCCCACAATCTCGACATTGTCCTTTTTAGCAGCCAGGTCACGGTCGTGGTCATTGGCAGTGACTTCCACCCACTCATTCTCAGTTAAGCGCTTGGCGGTCTCCTTTACGACCGAGAATGCTTCAGGAAGGATTTGCAAAAGGATCTCCTGGGTCTTGTCATATTGCTTCTTGTCAAGAAGGTCTATTTCTGTATATAGCGCCTCTTTTTCATCAATATCCATCTCAAGATTCTGCTCAATCTGCTCCTTGATGGCTTTGATGGCATCATCCTCCTCAAGGATATGCTCAGCAATTCTCTGTTTAAACTCTCTGGTTTTTTCCCGTAAACCGTCATTATCCAACATTTTGATCTGCTCATAGGCAGCAAGGGTCATCTTTTGAATGGGATCTATATTTTTAAGGTCACGGTCAGATTTTGTGCCCAGAAATTGCTTGAATATTCCTAACATAGGTTTGGCTTAAGATTCGTAAAGGTAAAGTTTCTAGCAAAAAGAGTGCCTGAAAAAAAAGTGCCGGCTCATGCCGGCACGTTTAATGATCAGTACTCATCTTCATGAAAGAAGAAATCCTCCTTGGTAGGATACTCTGGCCACAGATCTTCGATGCTCTCGTAAATCTCGCCTTCATCCTCAATCTCCTTGAGGTTTTCGCTTACTTCAACAGGGGCACCGGACCTGAGGCAGAAATCGATCAACTCCTCCTTGGTTGCGGGCCAGGGTGCATCTTCCAGTTTTGAAGCCAATTCTAATGTCCAGTACATTTCTTTGTATTTTTAGGTGTTTTACTTTCGTGCAAAAGTATATTTTTTTAAAAATAAAGCAAGGCTTATTTTCAATTGTTCATTCTTTTGCCATTTTTTTATGCGTAACGCATTAAAATTACGAATGTTTTACAAAAAAAAGAAATATTTCTTATGCTGACAAAAAGTCCATATTAATGCCCTTACCTTTGTCTTCGTCTCTCAAATGACTAAGCCTTGACAATCATCAACAGCGCATTCACACTCAGACTAAAGGGAAATCCCGGCCAACTATGGCTCCTGGCAGCAATCCTCATGACCCTCGTGATCTACCTTCCCCTCTGGAATAACGGTTTTGTTAATTGGGATGACAACGTTTATGTCCTTGAAAATCCGCTAATTTTTAACAGCTGGACTTCTAGCTTTGTTAATATCTTTTCCTCAAGCTTCGAGGGGCACTACCATCCCCTGACACTGCTCTCACTGAAACTTGACTTTAGCCTGTTTGGCTTGAATCCCAGGGCTTTTCACTCCCACAACCTCCTCTTGCACCTGCTGAACACGATTCTCGTTTTCCGCGTCTTCATGCTGATCACCAAAAAACCAATGCTTGCCGGGATCACAGCCGTGCTTTTCGGAATTCATCCGATGCACGTCGAATCGGTAGCCTGGGCAAGCGCCAGGAAAGATGTGCTCTTCACTTTTTGGTTTCTCCTGGCTTTTATCCTATGGCTCAAATACTTAGACGACAGAAAAAAGAAATACATACTCCTGTCAATGCTTGCCTTCCTCTTATCGGTGCTGTCAAAGGGTCAGGCTGTGTTTCTGCCTTTATGCCTCATCCTGACAGAAGTCTACCTCGGGAAATCCCTGTTTTCCTGGAAAATATGGCTGGAGAAAATCCCGTTTTTTGTCATCGCCCTGGCTTTAGGCATTGTAGCCATCTACGTCCAGGAAAAAACAGGCTATACCTCGAAAAACGGTCTTGCGCCAGGTTTTCTTGAAATGCTCCTGGTGGCAGGCACTGCCTTTTGCCTCTACCTGATGAAAATCATAGTGCCAATAAATCTTTCAGCCTACTATTCCTATCCGGCTTTCCATGCCGGCATATACCCGCCGGCAATGTGGCTGGGACTGCTCATTTTCCTGATCCTCCTGGCCGCGATGTTTTATTTCTACCGGAAAAACAAAACTGTTTTCTTCGGTTTGATGTTTTTCCTGCTTAATATTTTCATCTTTTTAAAATGGATTCCGGTCTCTAACTATATCATCGCCGACCGCTATACCTATATCGCAGCATTGGGTTTGTTTTTCATGGCGGCAGTTTCGCTGGATAATCTCAGGAAATACGGGAAATTACAGGCAATAAGCGCCTATGCAATACTGGCGGTTTTGCTTCTCAGCTACGGCCTCAGTGCTGCCACAAGAGTTCCTGTTTGGAAAGACACAAGCAGTTTGATGGATAACATCCTTAAAAACAACCCCGATGTCTATTCAGCCCTGAATGCCAGGGGAAGCTTGCGGCTGGAGCAAGGTGACTTTAAAGGAGCCATGGATGACTACTCCCATGCCATAAACGTCCAGCCGAAAACCGCAAGAGCCTATGCCAACCGCGCTGAGCTTCTCATCAAGGCAAATCGCAGTAAAGAAGCCCTGCACGATTTTGACCAGGCTCTGGACCTCGAGCCTGACAACCCCCGCTATCACAACAACAGGGGCTTAAATCGCATCAAAGAAGGCATGATTCCGCAGGCCCTGGATGACTTCACTGCAGCCACACACCTGGCGCCCGGCATTGGCATTTACTACGCCAACCGCGGGAAAGCACTGAATCTCCTGGGGCGTTTCGACCAGGCCCTGGCTGAGCTGCAAAAGGCTGCCTCGCTTGGGGCCAGATTGCCGTTTATGGCCTTCGAGACCGGCATCGCTTATTACAACCTCAAAGACTTTAACAGGGCAGTGCTTCAATTCAATCAGGCACTACAGCAAGATCTGACCTTCGTGGATGCCTACTTCTACCGGGGATTTTCCAATTACAACCTGGGTGATTTCGTATCAGCAGAATCTGACCTCACCACTGCGCTCAACAAACAAGACAACAACCCGCTGGCCTGGGCCATGCGCGGACTCGCCCGGATCAGGCTGGGAAACAAAGATGGAGCCTGCAACGATTTTTACAAGGCAAAAGAACTTGGGCTGAAACAAGTCGATCAGGAAATAGAAAAAAACTGTAGGTAAGCCACATCTTTATTCATCCTTTTCAATAAGCCGCTTGGTATATCACATGCATGTATAATGTAAATACCTCATTAGAATGTCAAACCTATTTACCCAGGCTTATTTGAAAATGTAGTAACGCTACCTGAAGTTTAACATTCGCTTGTAATGCAGTGAATACCTTAAGTAAAGTATCTATGGTGACATTACTGGCGTTGTTTTCAATTCTTGAAATTTGCGCTTTTTGAACACCAATAAGTTTCCCCAGGTCCGCCTGGGTTAAATTACGTTCCTGTCGTGTTTGTTTGATGGCTTGTCCAATCAGGTTCATTTGAAGGTCATATTCAAATTTGTCCGAAGTTGTTTAGCCCTTTGAATTTCCTTTTCTGATACTTTTCTGCTTTTTTTTTACAAACCCATGAGTCGATATAACCAGTGTGTTTTCTGAATCTGTTTTCAAGGCTACTAAGAAATTCATCTGCTTCTTCTAAAAAGATGATGTCAAAAAGTTTCTTCATCCATTCGGCTTTTCAACAACAAAGGGACGATAATGTTTCGTTATATAGAAACTAATTCTAAAAAATTCGGAATTTTAAATACAGTTGAATACACCGGTATTATTAACCACCCTTCGCTGACTGATACAAATCATTGTATCTAATTGATATCCAACATGTTGATTGTCCAGGTAATTCCGGCGGAGATTAGTCAAAGTGAGTGTTTTCTGTAGCTTAATAGGTAATATGATTGGATACCCCCCAGTTTAATTTTCTTGTATTTACATCAAACCCTTGCCTTCCACCGTATCTCCTCACCCCCATTCTGAAACGTCAGGTAACGAGCCAGCACAAAAAGATAATCCGATAAGCGATTCAGGTATTTGATGATCAGCCCATCTACAGGCTGATCCTGGGCCAGGCGAAGGCAGACCCTTTCGGATCGCCGGCAAATGGTACGGGCAACATGGCAAAAGGATCCCAGGCGATGTCCGCCTGGCAAAATAAAAGAAGTTAGCTGGGGTAAGACCTCATTCATCCGGTCAATTTCATGTTCCAGCAAAACGATGTCATCTTCAACAAGCCTTGGTAAAGGCTTATGCTTTAAGGGCTTGTCAGGATCAGGATTTTTATCTTCAGCCAATAAGGACTCAATGCTAAAGAGCCGGTCCTGAATCTCCAGCAAAGTCACCCTGCTGGCCTCATCCTCAGTATGATCACGAATAAGCCCTACAAAGGAATTCAACTCATCAACCGTCCCATAGGCCTCTATCTGCAAATCGAATTTCGGAACCCGTCTGCCTCCAATCAGGGAAGTCTCTCCTTTGTCTCCTGTCTTGGTATATATCTTCCATTCCTCCTTCATCATGTCAGTGCTTAAGCGGGATGAACGTCATAATCCGACATGATTTTAATGGTCTCATTGAGTGTATCCGACGCAACCTCACCATCCTTCAAGCGAATGATCCTGTGAGCATGCACTGCAATGCTCTCCTCGTGCGTAACCACAATTACTGTATTGCCAGCCTTGTGAATCTCTTCAAACAATCCCATGATCTCGATAGAAGTCTTGGAATCCAGGTTCCCCGTAGGCTCATCAGCCAGGATGATAGAAGGCTTGTTCACCAGGGCGCGGGCAATGGCGACCCTTTGTCGTTGTCCGCCCGAAAGCTCATTCGGCTTGTGCATCTTCCGGTCATCCAGATTCACATCCATAATGGCTGCATTGGCAAGTTCCAGCCGCATCTGTTTGTTCATCCCGGCATATACCAGGGGAAGCATCACATTTTCAAGTGCAGAAGAACGTGGCAATAAGTTAAAGGTCTGAAATACAAATCCAATCTCTTTATTCCTCACTTCTGCCAGGGCATTGTCGTCCATCTTACTAACATCCAGGCCATTCAAAATATACTCCCCGTGTGTTGGGGTATCCAGGCAACCTAAGATATTCATCAGCGTAGACTTACCTGATCCGGACGGACCCATCAGTGCAACATATTCGTTTTTATGAATTACCAGGTCGATTGTTTTTAAGGCTAAGACCTGTTGGTTCCCTACTTTGTAATGCTTGGCAATGTCCTTAAGACGTATAATTTCCTTTTTCATAACGCTCAAAATCGTGTAAACAAATGTAGATAGATTTCCTTAAAAAACGGAAAGCCTGATAAGCTTATTACAGAATCATTCAAATTTCTACTTTTGCCAAGCTAAATATTTAAACATGACAATGAGCCTTACTCAAAATATTAAAACCTATGCCTCGCTGGTTACCTTCAACCATACCCTCTTTGCTTTACCCTTTGCCATGATCGGGTATTTCCTGGCAGCGATCAGGGATGGCTATGGATTCGACCTCAGGCTCCTCGGCCTGGTAATCCTGTGCATGGTCTTTGCCCGCAATGCAGCCATGAGCTTCAACCGCTACATTGACCGTAACATCGACGAGGCAAACCCGCGCACCCACGCCCGCGACATCCCTGCCGGACGCGTCAAAGCCAGCTCAGCGCTCATTTTTGCTATACTCAATGCGCTGCTGTTCGTGGCTGCTTCCTGGTTCATAAACCCACTGTGCTTTTACCTCTCGCCCGTGGCACTCCTGGTGACTCTGGGCTATAGCCTCACCAAAAGATTTTCATCCTCCTCACATCTTGTCCTCGGATTGGGACTGTCACTCGCCCCGATAGGATCTTACATCGCTGTCTCTGGAGAATTCAGGTTATTGCCTGTCATGTTCTCCGCTTGTGTCGTCTTTTGGGTCAGTGGCTTCGACATCATTTATGCCTTACAGGATGAATCTTACGACCGCGACAACAAACTCCATTCACTCCCGGTATTGCTGGGGATAAGAAACGCGCTGCGCTTGTCTTCCCTCTTTCATGTCATCTCTTTTCTATTCGTCGTGGCAGCAGGGGTAGTTTGGAATTTTGGCTACCTATACTGGATTGGATGCGCGATTTTCAGCACCTTGCTGATTACCCAACACCGCCTTGTCAAACCCGATGACCTGAGTAAACTCAACTTCGCCTTTTTCACCACCAACGGCATAGCCAGTTTGCTGTTCTCTGCCTGTGTTATTGCGGATCTTTTTTTGCATCCATAATATGATACAGCTGAACTAAAAGCTGAGATAGTGGTTATTATTGAACCTAACGATCATTAAAATTCAAAATTATCTATATTAGATTGCTTTTAAAAACGAATTGTATGAAAAAATTCTTTCCCCTAATCGTGATTTGTTTATTTGCTACAAGCCAAGCTCATGCGCAGGATTCCATTAAATACTGGACCCGTGCCTTTTCGTCAGGTTTAAACTTTAACCAGGCTTCGTTTAGCGACAATTGGACTGGTGGCGGGACAAACTCACTGGCTTTGGCTACCTTCCTTAATGCGAAAGCCAGCTATTCAAACAAAAAGAAAATTTCGTGGGACAATGAGCTTCAGCTCGCCTATGGCTTACTTCAGAATCAAAATGAGAACACCAAGAAAACAATTGACAAGATGTTCTTCGACTCAAAGCTGGGTTATAAAATTGCCAAATCGTGGAACCTCTTCGCCAGTATGAACTTCAGCTCGCAATTCTCCGATGGCTATAAGTACACTAAAAAAGACGGCGTAGAATATGACACCCTGGTCTCTGGATTTTTGTCACCGGGATACCTCACCAGCTCTGTTGGGTTTGAGTATAAGCCTGTCGATTATTTCTGGATCCGATTCGGGTCAGGGACGCTGCGGCAGACTTTTGTAAAAAACCAGGATCTTCACCTCACCGTACCTAAAAATTACGGGGTTGAAATTGGAAAGACCATGAAAAACGAAATCGCCTTACAGATCATTGCCAGCTTTGACCGCGACATCATGAAAAACGTCAACCTGAAGACAAGGGTCATGGCGATAGCACCTTATGATAATCCTGGCAGGATCACCTCTCAACTAGATGTCACCTTACGTGCTAAAGTGAACAGGTATGTCAATGTATCAATATCGGGTCTTGTGCTGAACGACCTGGCCCAGACGCATGATGTGCAGTATTCACAAGGCTTTGCACTTGGATTCATGTATCTGTTTTCAGAATTTAAATAATCTTAAATAATTTTTATAATACGTAAGCATCATGGCACTCATCCAGGAATTCAAAAAATTCATCAGCCGGGGAAATGTCCTCGACCTTGCCGTTGGTATCATTATCGGCGCCGCTTTTGGAAAAATCGTCAACTCTTTGGTCAATGACATCCTCTTGCCACCGCTCGGGATGCTGATCGGCCGGGTAGATTTCAAAGACCTGAAGCTCGTAATCGGTGGAGAAACCGGGAAAGAAGTTTTTATAAACTACGGCATGTTTATCCAGGTCGTGATTGAATTTCTTATCGTTGCCTGGGCCGTATTCATGGTGATTAAGGGGTTTAACGCCATGCAGCGTAAAACAGACGTTGCAGCGCCACCTGCGCCAACACCTTCGGAGGCATTGCTGACAGAAATCCGCGACCTCCTGAAAAAATAAACCCGCCAGCCTTTAATTTCGTTCAAATTAGTATACTGGTATATTGCTACATTGGTATATTGATCACAGTCCCAAACAATTAAATGCTCACCACCCTCCTTTTCGCCATCACCTACGCCTTCGCCTGCGTCGTGCAGCCCGGACCGTTCCAGGCATTCCTCTTGTCAGAGAGCCTGACTCATGGCTGGAGAAAAACGGTACCCCTGGTATTTGCACCGCTTTTTAGTGATATCCCGGTGATTGTCCTGGTGATATTTGTGTTGACAAAGATCCCGGCTGCTGCAATACAGATTCTTCAATGTTTCGGGGGTGCCTATCTTTTGTTTCTCGCTTACCAGGCATTTCAGACGTGGCGGACCTTCAATGTAAGAAGCCCACAGGAAATACCGGCACGAAGGAACTTCTTCAAAGCCGTTTTCGTCAACGTATTAAACCCGAATCCATACCTTGGCTGGAGCCTGGTGATGGGCCCGCTTTTGATCAAATGCTGGAATGACACTCCGATCCATGGCATCCTCATGCTGATTAGCTTTTATGGATCTTTAATCCTATATTCAATCTTGATGATTTTCCTGTTTGCTGCGGCCGGAAGCCTTGGACCCCGGATAAATAAGGTAGCAATAGGTATTTCGGTAATCGCCCTGGCAGGATTTGGAGGATATTATTTGTGGGCGGGAATGGCATAGATTACATGGGTTTCGCAATCGTATTGTTCATGATTATTATAGCGTTGATCTCAACATTGTCTGGAATATTATTTGCAACCAGACCCCAAGCCTCATTAAAGATATTGAAAGAATTATCGATTCAATATAACTCCTGATTATTTCGCCTCTTTTGTCTCCCCTTTGCGCAAACCCTTAGTGCCCTTTGTGGTGCCCACTCCCTTGCTATCTGTATATCTTAACCACAAGGATCACAAAGGAAAACACACAAAAGTCACAAGGGATACAATTGATTTTTATACTATTTTTACGAATGGAAAAATTGGAAACATCAACATTCAAAGTATATAAATACCGCTGGGTTGTATTGATCGCTTATATGCTGATCGTTGCCATGAACCAGCTGTTATGGATCACATTTGCCCCGATCACCAGCGATGCTGTTAAATTTTACCAGGTTACGGATCTGCAGATCGGTCTGCTTTCGATGTGTTTCATGATCGTATTTATCCTCCTTTCCATTCCCGCCTCCTGGATCATCGACACCTATGGGATCCGCATTGGCGTAGGAATCGGAGCCGTTTTAACGGGGGTATTCGGCCTGCTTCGCGGCATGGTGCCTCATGATTTTACACTCTTATTGCTTGCCCAAATCGGGATCGCTGCAGGCCAGCCTTTTTTACTCAATGCCATCACAAAAATTGCAGCCCGCTGGTTTCCCTTCGAAGAGAGAGCCACGGCTTCAGGACTGGGTTCCCTGGCCATGTATCTCGGCATTTTAATCGGCATGATCCTGACACCCTTACTGACCGCCAGTCATGGGATTATCGGGATGTTATCCATCTATGGAATTTCAGCCATCATCGCCGCAGTTCTCTTCCTTTTGGTAGTCAAAGAAAGGCCACTGACTGCACCTTGTCTGCCCGGACAGGAAGAACGGTCCCTTGCCCTTGATGGCTTAAAAGACACTTTGCGCAACAAAGGATTTAATTGGCTGATGCTCATCTTTTTTATCGGCCTGGGCGTGTTTAACAGCGTAGCTACCTGGATCGAAGACATCCTCCGCCCCAGAGGATTCTCGGCAACACAGGCCGGGCTCACCGGCGGACTCATGATCCTCGGTGGCATTCTCGGAGCCATCATCATGCCGATGCTTTCAGATTATTATAAAAAGAGAATTCCTTTTATCATCATTGCGCTGATCGGGGCAACTGCAGGACTGACAGGCATCAGCTTTGCCTCCACTTACTGGATGCTGCTCACCTCCGGGTTTATCCTGGGATTTTTCCTCCTCAGCGCCGGCCCCATTGGCTTTCAATATGGCGCGGAAATCACCTACCCTGCCTCGGAAGGGACCTCCAACGGCTTACTCCTCATGGTAGGACAGGTCTCAGGAATTGCATTTATTGTCGCCATGGATATGTTCAAGTCACCACTTACTGGCTCCATGACCTCACCCCTTGTCGTGCTGATTGGTCTCATGGTCCTCAGCATTTTGTTGTCATCAAAACTGCGGGAATCCGTGATGATGAGCGGGAAAAAGTGACATCCGGACTTCATTCTGCAAACCTGACATATCCTCCACTTGCAGCTTATTGAATTTCGTCTTTTTCTATTGCATATTTCTAAAGTTTCGGTTTATCTTAGCCCCTTAAATAAATAAGCTATGACCGAACACAACTCCCAGGAAGTCAAAGGATTACCAGAAAACGCCTATCGCGAACTCAAGCCCGGCGAAAGTTATGCACCCCTGATGGATCCCACAAGGATCTATCCCGAAGTCAATTTCAGGTCAGTCTCATTGGGATTGATCATGGCCATGATCTTCAGTGCGGCTGCGGCTTACCTGGGACTAAAAATTGGCCAGGTCTTCGAAGCAGCGATTCCTATTGCCATCATCGCTGTTGGTTTATCCACCTTGACGAAAAGAAAAAATGCCCTGGGAGAAAACATCATCATCCAGTCCATCGGCTCTACCTCCGGCGTCATCGTAGCCGGGGCCATTTTCACGCTGCCTGCGTTGTATATCCTCAATCTTGAGGCTGAATACTATAAGATCTTTTTGTCCTCACTCCTGGGCGGTTTCCTTGGAATCTTATTCCTGATCCCTTTCCGCAAATATTTCGTGGCCGACATGCATGGCGTCTATCCTTTCCCTGAAGCCACAGCCACCACTGAGGTGCTGGTCTCCGGTGAAAAAGGAGGCAACCAGGCACGATTGCTGCTGGTGAGCGGCCTCATTGGCGGCATCTACGACTTCATCATCGCCACCTTCGGATGGTGGAGCGAGGTCTTTACCACCAGGGTATTCCCTATGGGACAAGTTCTGGCCGACAAAGCCAAAATCGTATTTAAAATCAATGTTGGTGCGGCTATCGTTGGTTTGGGTTATATCATCGGCTTGCGTTATGCAGCCATCATTTGCGCGGGTTCTTTTGTGTCGTGGTACGTACTCATCCCGGTCGTCAACCACTTCGCCGATGGACAAACCATCACCGTTGGCGCTAACATCCACAAACTCATCGGGCAGATGTCAGCTGAAGAGATTTTCAGGGCTTATGTCCGCCAGATCGGCATCGGCGGCATCGCCATGGCTGGTGTTATTGGAATCATCCGTTCTTCTAAGATCATCCGGACTGCTTTCACACTGGCTGTAAAAGAGATCTTTGGAAAACATGTCGGAACTGAGGAAACGTTGCGCACACGCCGCGACATCCCCATGAGCATCATCGCCGGTGGCATTCTTTTAGTGGCAGTCATGATTTTTGTTTTCTTCCAGTTTGGTGTCGTTCATAACATCGGACAAGCCTTCGTTGGCCTGGCCATCGTGATGATTATCGCCTTTCTCTTTACCACCGTGGCTGCCAATGCCATTGCTATTGTCGGAACAAATCCTGTATCAGGAATGACCCTCATGACGCTAATCCTCACCTCGCTTATCATGGTCAGTGTGGGGCTCTCAGGCTCTACGGGAATGGTTGCAGCTCTCATTATAGGCGGGGTGGTCTGTACCGCTCTTTCTATGGCTGGTGGCTTTATCACCGACCTTAAAATCGGGTACTGGCTGGGTTCATCACCCTACAAACAACAAGCCTGGAAATTCCTGGGCACCCTTGTCTCGGCCGCAACAGTAGGCGGTGTGATCATCATCCTGAACAAAACCTATGGCTTTACCGGTGAAAAAGCGCTGGTAGCGCCTCAAGCCAACGCCATGGCAGCAGTAATCGGACCTATGATGTCGGGAATGCCTGCCCCTTGGCTTTTATATGCTGCCGGCGCTTTCCTTTCACTGATCCTCACCATGATCGGGGTACCGGCCCTTGCCTTTGCCCTGGGAATGTTTATTCCGCTCGAACTCAATACGCCATTACTTGTTGGAGGCCTCATCGCCTGGTACGTATCAACCCGTTCAAAAGATGAAGCCACAAACAATGCGCGCCGCGAAAGAGGAACCTTGATCGCTTCAGGATTTATCGCCGGTGGAGCCCTTATGGGTGTCGTCAGTGCTTTGATTAAATTCGGCGGCATCGATATCGTCAATGCAGCCTGGTTTGAGTCACATAGCGCTGAAGTCCTCGGTATTGTAATGTTTGCAGTCCTTTGTGCTTACCTGGTTTGGGAAGCGCTACGCGGAAAAAAAGAAGACTAATTTTTCAAAATAACATATAATGAATAATAACATCCTTGATCGCTTCCTGCGATATGTAAAAATAGATACCCAATCTGACGAAAATTCATCAAGTTTTCCCAGTACTGCCAAGCAATATGAGCTGCTAAACCTCCTGAAAGACGAGCTCATTGCCATGGGTGTGCCCGAAGTGAGCGTCGATGAATATGGCTATGTTATGGCCAGCATCCCGGCAAATACCACGAAAAAAATTCCTGCGATCGGCTTTATCGCCCACGTGGACACCAGTCCTGATATGCCTGGAGTCAACGTCAATCCTCAAATCATCGAGAATTATGCTGGCCAGGACATCCTGATTAATGCTGAAAAAAAGCTCAGCCTTACGCCCCGGGATTTCCCTGAATTACTGGATTATAAAGGGCAGACCCTCATCACCACTGACGGAAATACCTTATTAGGCGCAGATGACAAAGCCGGAATCACAGAAATCATGGCTGCTGTTGCCTACATCATGGCGCATCCGGAATTTGAACATGGTCCGCTGAAAATCGGCTTCACCCCGGATGAAGAAATCGGGAAAGGTGTTGATCATTTCGATGTTCAGAAATTCGGAGCAGAATATGCTTATACCATGGACGGAGGCGCTGTTGGAGAACTGGAATATGAGAACTTTAATGCAGCCCATGCCAAGCTAAACATCCAGGGTCGTAACATTCACCCCGGTTATGCCAAAGATAAGATGATCAATGCCATCCTGGTTGCGATGGAATTCAATGCAGCCTTGCCAGTCAACCAACGACCTGAATTTACGGAAAGCTACGATGGCTTTTTCCACCTGATCAAAATGGAAGGAAGTGTTGAAAATGCTTGTATTCAATACATTATCCGTGACCATGACCGTCAGAAATTTGACCAGAAGAAGATCCTGATCCAGCAAACTGTCGACTTTCTGAACCTGAGATATCCGAATACACTGAGCCTTGAACTACGCGATCAGTATTTCAATATGCGCGAAAAGGTGGAACCTGTTTACCACATCGTAAAGATCGCAGAACGTGCCATGGAAGCCGTCGGGGTGAAGCCAGTGGTTGTGCCGATCCGTGGTGGCACCGATGGCGCCAGACTCTCATATATGGGACTGCCCTGCCCGAATATCTTTGCCGGTGGGCATAACTTTCATGGGAAATTCGAATTTGTACCCCTGGAATCGATGGAGAAAGCGGTCTCCGTTATCCTGAAAATCATTGAGCTTTACGCGGAATGAGGACACAAGCCCGAGGTTCCGTTTTTATCAAATAATTAATGGAACGCTGCCCTGATTCTCTGAAAGAAGCACTGGATCTGCGTAAGCAATTTCCGCAATATGCCCTTTCTTTTTCAGAAAAGAACCAAGAGGGTGATTATTTGGTCCTTGCCAAACTGCCGGAACTTGATTTATGTTTTGAAGATCATGGTATTTTTATCTTCGGTTTGTGCCTTACGTTGAATGACATGGAGGAATACCTGGAGGAACGAGCGGTAAAACTCAAAGATAGATTGATCAGCATTTTTCATCAGGAACCTGAAAAACAACTTCTTGGTGAAATTTTATTCCCTGAGAAAACCCCTGAAAACCATAGCCAGATCCTCTCAGAACTCAATGCTGCCCTGAAAACCTATGATGGAATCAGCGGGAGATTTCTCCCGTTTTCTGCCTTATACGGTGATGTTTCTTCAATTAATTTGCAATCGAATGAAATACCAATGTATATTTGTATCCTCAGGGGTGAGGTTTAATTTTTAATTTTAAGTAAGTCATCATTAAAATGAGGCTGTATTTAGTGACAATGATCCTGGCCTTAAGCCTGGGAGCTTATGCTCAGCCCTATGCAAATTACAACTGCAGCACAGCCATGCAGATTGTGTCTGGCCAGACGTATTCCTACCCTGCATGGACAGGAACAAACTTTGCACAAACAGGTCCAGCCTATTCATGCCTTACATCGCAATACGACCCGGCCTGGTTCTTTTTTATGATGGGAAACGATGGAGATATCCACATAACTATTTCCACTGTTTCCGACAACCAGCCACCAGCCTGCCGGGACGTAGATTTTATACTCTGGGGACCCTATACTTCTCTGGAAAATGGATGTAACGGTGGGTTAACCTTAAGCAAAGTTGTCGATTGCAGCTATGGCTCACAGTGTATTGAATACCCTGACCTGACAAATGGAACGACTGGCCAGTTTTATATCATGATGGTTTCAAATTATTCTAAATTTGGATGTACAGTCACCCTTTCTCAAACGAGTGGAACTGGCATCATGTCCTTATTCCCAGCCCCTACTATCGCAAACAACGGCCCTGTCTGTGCCGGACAGTCTATTACCCTCAGCAGTAATACGATAAGCTACGCGAATTATTATTGGACCGGACCAAATGGTTTTTCCTCCAGCTTTCAGAATCCGGTAATCAATAACATATCATCTGCTCAATCAGGATTATACAGTTGTCATTTGGGTGCAGGGAGTAGTGCCGGACCCAGCTCTTACACCCAACTAGTAGTTAATCCCAAACCGCCGGTGCAGGTTCATGCTAATACCTCAATTTGTGTTGGAAATTCTATTCATATAGGAAGCCCTACCCTATCAGGGATAAATTATAGCTGGTCCTCAACCCCCTCAGGCTTTACCTCCACCACTTCAAACCCACTCGTAAGTCCTTCAATATTAACAACATACCATCTTCTTGTTACTGATGTAGCCTCTACCTGCACTGACACTGCCAGTGTCACCATTGCCGTTGAAATCAAACCCGCCCTCCAGGGAAATGTAAAATATGCCAACGTCCTGGGTGTGGGTATCGACAGTTGTAAAATCAGCCTGCTTCAATCTCCCAATATATTAAAAGATTCTACAAGCACCAACGCGAGCGGTCATTACGGATTTAATTGCATCGACCCGGCCTATTATAAATTAGACCCCGAATGTGCCAAAAAGTGGGGTGGTGGAAATTCTGTGGATGCACAATTGATCCTTCGTTACAGTGTCGGGCTTATCAGCTTTTCTGCCGTTCAAAAAAAAGTTGCCGATGTGAATCTCAGCAATTACATTAACGCCTCTGATGCCATCATGGTTATGAGACGTTTTATCGGTCAAATCAATACTTTTCCGGCGGGTGACTGGTATTTCCAGGTCCCGGATTCGATTCATCTCGTCAACATGAACAATACCCAAAACATAATCGGGCAATGCTATGGCGATGTCAATGGTTCTTTTAATCCGACTTATCCTATACTTGCACCTCAACAAACAGGGACGAAATCTAATGAACCATCGCTTCCACGTCCCCAGACAGAGAAAAAACACAAACACTTTTTGCCTTTTAGAAACACCAATGCAAAATAAATTCCTCCTCCTTAGCCTTATCTTAAGCCTTTGGATTCTCAACGCTTTCCCGCAAACCCAGGCTGAAACGCCTGAACATCTGGTGTTGCGTGAACGTATTGGCAAAAACCAGGAATTCATCGACCCGAAACAAAGCCCCCTGCCTGAAGAAGAAATCGCAGGCTTCAAAGGGCTGAACTATTACGCTTATAACCCTTTATACAGGGTTAAAGCTATTTTAAAAAAGAACCCCAACCCAAAGGTATTTAAGATGAAAACTACCACGGAACGCAGGCCCGAATACCGTACTTTCGGCGAGTTACAGTTCCAGTTACTTGGTAAAAATTACACCCTGCAGGTATACCAGCGTGTGGAGCCTATCAACAAAGAAGGCTATGAAAACTATCTGTTTCTGCCGTTTACCGACGAAACCTCAGGCAGAGAGACATACGGTGGTGGACGCTTCCTGGATGTATTCCTGAATGAGGGCCAGGACATCTATATTGACTTCAACATCGCCTATAATCCCTACTGCGCCTACAATCATAAATTCTCGTGCCCGATCCCTCCGGAAGAAAACGATTTGCCGATAAAAGTGTTTGCGGGGGAGAAGCCTTATAAGGTGATGGGTGAAAGGTGATGGGTGATGGGTGACTATCGCCCAGTCGCCTAGTCGTGAAGATAAATCCGAAGAGAAACAACCTCTTTAGGTGACAATTTCAAGCCTTCCGTAAGCATCCCCTTCCCAATGCCGTCGGCATCACACAGAAAAATTTTATATCCTCTTTCTAACAGATTTTCAATGGCTAACTTGCTAACTTTTTCGCTGGCATTAAACAAGCGAATCCTGAAAGCAATCGGATTTTGCTCCGGGAATATACTACTTACAATAATATGTTGCGCTGCTATATCTTTTAATAAAAATACCGCATCCGGATCCGGAGGCAGAAGACCACAAGCAACAAGCACTTCATCATTCTCCTTCGCAAAAGCAGTGGTGGCAGGAGTTTCATCATGAATTTCCGGGGTAATGGAATAACGAAACACTGTTTTCCCTTCCTGATCAGCTTTGAAATTGGTATGCCAGGAGTTGTTCATCACCCAGGAATACAAGAGGGCCGAGGTTTTTGCTTTTGTCATCCAGCTTACATTGGCAGGGCCCTGTTGCCAGTTCTCCGCGGTCATCCCGCCTGATTCAATCAGGGGCGCATCAGGTGTATAAAAAGTCACTGACTTCTGTGCATTTTTCAGCCATACCCTGTCCAAAACTGTATAGTAATTTTTGTTAGAACCTTTAAGCTGGTCGGTCTCCGGTCGCATCGCAGTCCAGGCATAATCCAGGTACTCGCGTGGAATATCAATATTAAAGGGAAAGGCAAAACGGACATTTTCCTTTTCCCTCACAGGCAATTTCTCCACCGTATTCACCAGGTCGATCCGTGGAATTCCACTATAGAGGCTTACTTCACGACTCAATGTCCTGCATCCCGGGGCTGAGGATTCTATCATCAGTGTTGAGACAACGGCTCCCTTTTCTTTAATCCTGATATTACATTTCCCGTTACGCAGCGGCTTCACACCATCAGAGCCTGAATAAATGTAAGCGTTAAGCCCAAAACCATTGCTATTGTCAACCCATTCTTCATGAAGTACGCTGTCAGTCAGAGCGGTGATATCACCGCTTTCAGGATCAATTTTAAGCGAGAAAAAATCATTCTTCAATTGCGATTTATTGACAAAGACATCCTTAACAGTGAAGTTTTTCCTGGGAACAACAGTATATTCTCTGGACCCAAAGGCCTCCACCTCTCTCGCCAGGAAGATCCTTCTGTTGTCGGAAAGGAATTGCACAGGAATGAAAGCGCCTTTGTCATCTTTAAGCATATCAGAGGCAGCGATTTCTATCTCCTGAGGGATCGTAACTACATCTGTTTTGGGAGTTCCGCCCAGGTTGAGCACCCTGATTTTTTTAGCTGTCTTCTTTTGCCGGAATGTCATATGTTGTACTCCATCATACAAGGCCCTGGACATACTGTCTGCCTTATCGGCAAATGACTTTTTAATCTTCCATTGGTCTTTCACAAAATCCAGGTCGGGGTCAGAGGTCGAGTTCCAGGCCCCCCAGGTATGCTCCGAATACAAAAGGACATAACGCCAGGCCTCCCTGAAACGCTCTTCCGGGAAAGAAGCCGGAGCAAAAAGACTCCAGAGTTTCTCCGCTTCCGTAAGGCGCGTGGCGGCATTGCGGCTCATCATCGTCTCGATGGCTGAGGAGCCTGCGCCATCTTCCCAATAGGGAGACATATCGCCTTGCAGCTTTGGCAGTTTTTTGCCATATTTTTTCTCAAACTCGCTAAAAAGGGTGCTAACGGTGAAGATCCTGATCTTGGGACTTTCGTATTTCTCATTCCATCTTTGTACGAAGGCACAGAGCCCGCTATCGAGCCCGCCATTGTCGCCGCCAACGGTATACCGCACCTGCACCATATCGTATGGATAGGCTGAAGAATCTACTTTTTCGAGATATTCAAGCAAACGGGAACCTTCATCTTTGGCGAGCGTTCCCTGGTGAAACATCCCATAACCACTACCTGCTGCCCAATGCAAAACCGTGTCTTTCCCTGAAGGAGAGATCCAATAGAAAGGCTTGTCGCCCCAGGCCTCCAGCGTATGCCCGACACGGTCCCCGATGTTTGGCCCACTTGAAAAATAACGGATGCCATGTTGCGCCATAGCAGGAACCAGTCCCCAAACATAGCCCGGGATATCGGAAATCATCGCCGAATTGATTTTTATATTGTATTGGAACTCCAGTTGTGACTTCAGATCAAAAAGATGGTAGAGTTCCTCGGGACGGCAGAGGCCGGTCATCAGGTTGGCATACGTGCCTCCAAGGTCGAGGGTTCCGGCCTTGATGGCCTGAACAAAATCCTGCTTTTCCTTGTCAGTGGCGATCTTCAAAAATGCTTCCGCCCCCCAGAGCACTTCGATGTTCCACTTAAAACGTGCATCTTCCGGGAGATCCCTGGTCTTTACGATCATCGCCAGGGCATCCCTGACATTTTGAGCTTGTTTTCTCTCTACTTCTGTTTGTAATGCAGTATATCCTATATCTGTATGTGAATGAGGCAACAAGCAAACAGTGATGGGTTTCACAGGTTTCAGGGCAAAGGTCTTTTCGTCTTTAAAGGTTTTTCCTTCCAGTTTCAGAACCATGTCAGTGGGTGTTTTCACCGGAGCTACGCTCAACACATAGGAATTAAGCCCGTAACCTACAGCAAGTCTTTTTAGCAAAGCGCCGTCAATCAATAGATTTACGGAATCATTCAAGCCAAATTGTACAATGTTCACTTTGATCCTTTGTGTTGATGCAGCAGCAGGCACCTTGATGAGTGCTGCTTCCGGCATGACCCTCAGCGAAGGAAGCATTTGATAACGCATCGTCATGTACCAGTCGCGGCTGTTGGAGGCATCCCCCTTTACTTTCAATTTCAGCGTCTTCCGCCCGGCCACTAAGGCCCTGGGAACTTTCAAGGTAAAATACCCGAAGAAGTCATTCACCGCATCTTCACTCCCAAAGCGGAAGTTGAGCGAACATCCTTCCCTGCCACTGATTTCCCAGTTGCCTGGCTTTGACTGAGGATAGGTGGTGAAGGTGACCCACTCCTGCCCTTCCACCGACAAATGAAACTGGTGAATCGCCTTGGAAGTGCCCGTGGAATAACCCCCAACCCAGCAAAAACTCAGCGTATCCTGACTCATCCCGGAAGGAATACTATCGGTTTCCCATTCAATGTTATCTATGGTATTCAGACAGCGAATCAGCAGTGAAGAAGTCGCTTCCGGAACACAGGAATGGTAAGCGAGGATTTCACCTGAAATTTCATGATGATAGCCATGGATAAAGGAAGGTGGGTTTTCTGCTGTTTTCTTGGGTTTTCCGGCCAGGACAACAAAAGAGGTTAATAGCAGAAGTGATAAAACAGTCAGTGTTTTTGTCAGTGTCATACAATTCGTATTGGGAGAAATCTAATGCGAATTACGTGATATTCTGTGACAAATTTCAATTCACAACATTCATCTTTTTCACCACGATATTTCCCTGGTTTTCAATTCTCACAAAATAAATTCCGTTTGATAATTTATTCAATGGTAATGACAGATGATCGGATGCATTTTCAAAGCGATAGCTTCTCAGTTTCTGACCATCGAGACCCAGTATATCGACAGTAATCAGTCCCGCTAATGGATGCCCGAACGAAACCATCACCTGGTCGCGGGCAGGAATGGGTGCCAAGGTCACCAAGGAAGTATTGTTGAGTTCATTGATGCCGAGATAAACGCTCATGGTTTTTGTCACTGTCTCTGTGCAATTCCCCTGTGTCACCGTAAGCTGAATCGTATACACACCAGATTGGGCATAGGTATGAAGCGGGTTTTGTTGAATCGAAATATTTCCATCGCCAAAATCCCAATGCCAGCTTTGTGGAGCACCGCTCGTTAAATCAATGAAATTACAGCTCAGATTATTGAAACTATAAGAGAAATCAGGTGTTGCGGCCGGCACCACCGTCACTGTATGCGTCGCAGCCACACTTTCACAATGGATTTGCTCTACCTGCCAGTTGTATAGGTAATAATAAAAATCAAGTGGAGTGCCTGTTGCATTAGACGATGTGATACTCACGAGTCCGTTAAGCGAATAAGGATAAGTAGCGCCTGCATTGTTGCGGTAAAGGTTCGCTGGTGCAGTAACACCTATACAATAAGTCCCCGGAACCGGGATCTCGAGATTCAGCGTGACCGTGCTGTTTCCATTGAGTAAATTTATCGTGTCGGCATGCAGAAGGGTATTTCCTCCCTGGTCGTAAAGGTTAAAGCTGCGCAATCCGGCTCCTGTGGCAATGACATCAACAGAGATGAGGCGCATCGGGGCATAGGTCGTGAATTTCTCTTTCCCTTCAAAGGTGGTGGCATGGTTTCCTCCCGTTCCAAAGTTATTGTCGACAGGCCCAACATATCCAGTGATAAAAGGCTCATGTTCAATAACACTATATGTTGTTGTATTTGATAAGGGCGGCGTAACATAGGTTGATCCCGAATGGACGATATTGCTTCCGATCATCCAGTCAATGAGATTACTAACAGAAACAAAAGCGCTGAGGTTGGCGCTCATACCACTACATACGAGGGTATCACCCGAGACAAGAGGGGTCAGGACTGTAGCATAAGTGACTGTTGTCGTTGCTGTATCCGCACCCAGCGTATTCGTCACAATAAGCGTCACTGTATATGTGCCTTGCGTGGCGTAAGTATGCGAAGGACTTTTAATACTGGAGGCAGGAGATCCGTCACCAAAATCCCAATGCCAGCTTTGTGGGATGCTGTCTGAGAGGTCAGTGAAGGCAAAGGTCCCGGAACAGTTGCTTGTCGTATTAACCGTAAAATTCGCGATCGGGAGGCTTGTCGGAATCTGGCAATAGCTGGGCATGTCGAAGTTTTCAGTCTCATCCCCGGTGACATTGGGATCTCCCTGGCTGGCATTGGCACCCATTCCCCTGCCGGCAAATGCTTTCCAGATCAGGCAGCAATGTGATCCGCCATACAGCACACTATCAGCCATGAGTATGGCATCTCTTGAGTCGAGGAAGCCAGGACCGCATGGCTGCAGCTTCATGCCTTCCAACACCAGGTTCATAGCGATGATGTTGCCGCCGGCACCGTTAATCCAGTCAGAAGTGAAGCCCTGGGCATCAATCAGCTTCCAGGTTATATCCCAAAGAACTGAGGCCCATATCTCTCCAACATCATGAATTTCCCCGCTGATTGCCAGGTCAGCATAAGTATGGGGATTGACAGCCATATTGGTACAATAAGGATAATTACGTATCCCCGGGCCAGTGACAGGCTCATCCAATGCAAAAGTACCTACAGGACGGGAGTTTGTGCCTGCATCACCGGGTTCTATGGTCATGATCAGGGCGAGCCAGTCGCTCCATCCTTCGCTGCCATTTTCGGCATTGAAAAGACAGTTGGAATTGGAAGGGCCACCGGAGAGGCGGGTCGACAAACCATGGCCATATTCATGACTTACGATGCCATTATCGAGAGATCCATCGATGGCAACCGGCGGAGCCACCACCGGGATGGTGACGTTGACGCTGCCGCCTGAATTCAATATATTCTTTATTGTATTCCCATCAGCCAGGCTGATCATAAAGGATGGTATCGTGCTGGTTCCGGTTCCACCCATGGTAAAAGGAGCGCCGGCAATATTGTTGATGATGATCACGGCAATAGCACCCACTGCCTCAGCAGCCTGGACCTTGGCAACAAAAGTACAGCTGCCCCTGTCGATCAAGGCTATTTTGCCAATGATAGCAGCAGCATTCAGGATGGGGTCACAGGCGTCCGAAGCCGGGCTTGTGTTGTCGTTCACCAGGATGACATTGCTTGTAATGGGTGTCGAATTAACAGTACCGAATGATGACATTCCGGAGCCTGTATAACTACCGGCAATGGATGCGGGACTATTCACGGTGAAGCCCGCATTTGCCGTTGATGACCATAAATACATCTGCATCCGGCCACTCTGACCATCAGGAGGTGTGCCGAAGTTGGCATTGTTGGTACCCGCGCCGTCCTGCGCTTCCGCCAGAACATAATCCTGGCCCAATCCCCCTTCATTGTAGTTATTGGCCTGAAAATTGCCGGCAGCGGCATTAAAACCATGATGGAATAAGACATCATGAACTCTGTTGTTCAAATAAAACAAATTGGTGACATTGGCAGCCTTGTTCACGCTGGGGCTCTGACTCATATTGAGCGGAAAGTCAAAGCTAAGGCTAGCACCAGCATTGGGAGAATACTGTGGTATGTCATTGGCCAGGGTATCGGTGTAAGCAAAAACGTTATTGCCGCGGGTGATTGTATATTCAGGACCTGCCACGCCGTTGGTGTCGAGCCATCCGTAAGGGGAAGCCAGCGCATCTGCAGGATTCGTCAACAGTTGACGTGAGCCGAAAGTGGGAGCTTCCAAGGGAAAGGGGAAGACACGGTAACTCTCAACAGCAGCAGGCGATTGTGGAAGAAAGGAGGGTTGCATTGATGCTGAATTATCGGCAGAATGCGTATTCTCTCCAGTAAAAGCAATTCCATTATCGCCTGGCAACGGGAAAGAACAATGCGTTGTCCAGTTGTTTTTCTCAAGAAAATCACCGCTTACGGCGTCAATCCTGATATTCCACCAATCAGAAGAAGCAATCACAGCAAAGCTCACATCATAGGCGAGGCGCAATTTGTTGCCAACTTTTTGATAGACAAGCTCGACCTTAAGCGGTTTTTGGGCAATATCGGGGGCACTAAAGATCCAAACATGTTTTACTTTATCACGGCTTTGAAGCACAGGCGTTTGTTTTGCACTAAGCCCCAGATGGCGGGCTGCAGCAATAATGCTTTGCTGTGCGCTGATGACAGGCTTCCTCGTATTCACCTTTGCGCTCACATTGGAACAAAACCTGTTTGAGAAGCTGAATACCTTATTATGCCTGAGCGCTGCGACGCTGACGGCATTAAATATCCTGATTCCGGATGACTGCTGATGCAGGTATACGTGCGTGATCCCAGATTCTTTGTCGGTATTTTGGTCGGAGATAACCCAGTCAGAGACATCGGCCCTCGAAAGTTCCCACTTATCCTTGTTGTTGTTCAGATATCCCTGAACTATTGGCTGTGTATCCTGAGCATTCAAAGTCAACACAATCAACATCATAAACGACAAAACGCTCAACCTGAACATACTATTTTCTTTCATATGTATACATTATTTATTTGACTAACAAGGAGATGCGTAAAATTATGAAAACTCACAACGCTATTTAACAAATCCCAACAAAGATTGTTTTATACCACGGATTACAGCAGGAACCTTACCGGCATATTCTTCGACAGATTTTTTCAAGGAATTACAAACAAAATAAATCTTGCACTGTTTTTTATATATATTTGTCATTAAATAACCACTTACAAACCCAATATCTATGAAAAAAATAACACTTTTATTGATTATGGTCGCGCTGTTCAGCGTGGGATCTTTTGCTAATGTTAACCAGTACAGGGTTAATGATGCGAAAATCGATGCCATGTTTGCACAGGCTGAACAAGTTAATCTACCAGCCATGTATGAATCACAAGGCGTTGCTGGATTTGTTCCAAGTCCACTTGCAGCAGTAAAATCTGACAAAAACGCATGGGTCGCCTTTGCGCTTGCTTTTGTTGTCGGACCACTTGGTATTCACAGGGCATATTTAGGAACCAAAACCATTACCTGGGTGGGTTATATTCTCACTTGCGGTGGTATTTTCGGAATCGTTCCTTTCATTGACTGGATCATGCTGTTAGTTGGGGCCATACAGAATGACATCGGACAGTACGTTAACAATCCTGCTTTCTTTATGTGGATGTAATTTTTCCGCTACTTTATTTATAAGCTGCTTCAGAAATTCTGGAGCAGCTTTTTTTATGAGCTGTTAGGCTGAAGGCTGTTAGGCTGAGGATTTGCGCAGCCAGGCCTTCAGCCCTCAGCCTAAAAGCCCTCAGCCTATTTAATTGAAAGACCTTTTCTAACTGAATCGTTGAACGCTTTCGTCACCGCATAATTCCGCCTGCCCGCGAGATATTCAGTACGATTGAGTCCGCCAAAATAAAACTTCTGTAAGAAACTCGCTCCCAGGAAATAGCCTGTAATCGGGTAACCTGAAATGATGCCATAAATCCCAAGTCCAAGGGCTGAGGCATTTAACAAAAAGCTAATACTGCCTTCACCGGGATATCCCAGCCAGGTCTGGCCCAGTCCCGGGATAAATCGCGACATCCACACTGCAGACTCCGCGTTTCTTATTTTGGGAATGCGCCTGGGCTTGTATAAATAATTTAATGATGTCTCATATTTAGCAGCCTCCTCAGCATTGCTGATCGTATTCCTGACATACTGAATGGCAGTGAGTTGTGCAGAGTCATACTGGTGGAGCTCATTCCATATGAGTACTTTTAAAAGGCATGCATTCTGACTATCTCCCTTGTTTATGAAACTAAGGTCATTCTCTGTCAATGCAGCGCGGGCCGCCTGGAAATCACCTGCTAGGTAATCACAAAGCGCAATTTGATAGGCCAGCCGGCTAAAGAGAGAATCTGATACGCCAAAGTGCGGAACCTCCCTGAGCCTTGCAGCAGCTTTGGAATATTCCCCGATTTGCTTGAGACACTCCGCTTTTTCAAGCAAAGCGAGACAACGTTGAGCGGGATCGCTTGCCAGGAAATAAGACCGTTCATACTCGAGCGATGCCTCATAATAAGCACCGGCGCGGTAGAGACTGTCAGCCTTTCGCTGCGCATCCTCTGCCCTAATTGAATAGGGTACGCAAAGGAATATGAAGATCAAAAAGTATGCGCTGATCAATTTCATGGTTAAATCTATTGTTTTGGCGTTGCGCTGCAAAAGCGCTTCCCCAGATATTTCCGACATAATATAAACTGAATGCTGAACCGGCAAGAATCGTTTTATAATCGCTGAGGCCATCCTTGTGATAGTTCTCCCAGGTAATCAGCCCCAGCACGGTAAGTATTAAAAATGAGGACACCCCCTCCCCTGTTTTTCCTGCATATACTTTTCCGCTGCCTGGCAGGAGTGATGAATATAAGGCTGCGAGTACCATGGATTTGTCTTTACGTGTTCGCAACACATCTGCCATTTGGCCAAATCGTTGTTCTTCAGCCACCAATGGAAAAAAACGATAGGTGAAAAAAGTCACATCCTGCTGATAAGCCGGTAAATCACGCTTCAACAAATTCAATCCTGCTTTCTGAAAGTGAATGAGTTCTATCTCCCAGCTTTCCTGGCCCGACAAGCCATCAAGGATACGGGCTGCATGTGCGGTATCACCAAGAAAGGCGCTGTTGTAGGCAGAGAACATCCGACACTTCAGGTAAGAAGCCGATTTCGGGGATACTTTTTCGAATGCGTTTCGTGACTGTAACAGCTCCTTCTGAGAATAATATGACCATCCCAACAAATGAAAAACCGTATCCGAAAGAACGGAACTCCCGGCTGGAAGCTTGCTGCTCTCCTGCTCCAAAAGAAAAGCAGCATCTTTATATTCTTGTTTTCCGATCAGGTAATTGACAAAGTCGATCCGTCGCAATGCCGCAGAGTCAGGCTTTACATCCTGTGCCGAGAGAGGTATACCGCCTGACAGCAACGCAATTACAAACAACCATATGTTCAGGGATCTCCTCAATGCAAACGATAAATACTCAGGTCTTCATGAACTTTATGGTCATGATCATCCATATCCAGCGGATGAAGGTCTATGCCAGAGATCCGGTTACAGCGAGTTATCCGGTCGGCCGACAAGAACACGCCTTTAATGATGCCATACTCTGATATCAATTGCTTGCTAAAACCAGAACAGGAAGGACTGTACATGCATCCTGCGCTGATCTGTGTTGAAAACACATTCTGATAAATATACATGACAGAGCCCAGAGCCAGGCTGACAGGATTGTAACGGACAAAAACATTGGAATTCTTTGTCAGTAAAAATGAAGGATTTCTTTGCTGAAACTCAGCTTTTGTAAAATCTTTTCCAAGCAACAAATCCTTGTCAGACAGACTCACGGCTTGTTGCGCACAGGCAAAGCCTGCCGGAAAAAGGAGCAGCAGTAAAAAAAAGCTAAGACGACTTAACCTTTGCATTTACCGGGATTTTAAAATTAAAATAGGCGTTATTTGCCTGAGCACCTGTCTTCACATCGGAATAGGTGATTTTACTTATCGTAGAGTCTTTTTTAGAGAGGTATCCAATTTCCACGACTTTCATAGGCAGGGTAAAATCGGCATAGGTGGCATAATCGTAATAAAAGATCTTTTTCATGAGCATCTTTTTCGCATCATACCAGGCGATATAGATTGGCCTGAAGTTCTCATGGACCAATTCGACTTTCGAATACAATTCGGTGAGCGATGAAGGTGGTGTCCAGGTCGAGATGACCAGGCCATCCTCTTTGCGTGTAACCCCAGGCTTAAAGCCCATGTCAGCAAGGCCCAGATCACTGAGTTTGTTTGACAAGAAGAAAAAAAGAATTCCTTTCTCAGTGTCAAACTCAGCACTTTGTTTGAGCATGACCTCATTGGATGCCGGGAAATACACCTTAGCCTCTCCTTTGTTGTTGGTGATAAACAAGTAATCCAGCGGCCTTGTATAATGGGTAAGCATCCGACCCTGGTCGAACTGATAGAAGACTTCCGCATTCACAATAAGGGCTTTCCCTTTTGTCATCATTTTCGTTTCCATCACGAGGCTGATCCTTGAAGGCGGAGATGGGGCAAAACTACTCAAAACCAGACCAAACAAAAGGGATGCAGGCAGGATCAACAGTATATATATTTTCAGCTTGAATTTTACTTTTCTCATTGCAATGTCTTGTGCGGCAAAGATAAGAGGTTTTTATATTTCGAATTTGTATTTTTGCGCCACACCAAAAGCCTCCTATTGAACAAGCTCCGGATCTTCATTTTCCTATTGCTGCAAGCAGCCATTTCGCTGGCGACGAACGCGACACAAGCTGCTACCTATGTAAGCAATCCTGCCGTTAACAAGCTTTTCTATGAAGGATTCCAGCAGCTGTATCATTTTAAATTCAACGATTGTTCGGCCCAGGCCAGCCTGCTAATCAAAATGTATCCTGGCTCACCCTGGGGTCACATCCTGAAAGCAGAACATTGCTGGTGGATGATCATCAGCGGGGATGAACAAAATCACCAGGGACAGGTTCTGACTGAAGAGCTGGGCAAAGCCATGCAGCTCGCAGAAACCTTACCTGAGCGAGAGTCACTGTTTTGCATAATCATCGCTTATTCCTTGAATTCCCGCTATGCGCTTTACAAAGGACAATATGTCAAGGCCGTGGAATTGCTTCACACCTCATCCGGGCTGCTCAAAGCCAGCAAACGGGAGGTGGAGACCTATGAGCCATTCCGCCTTACCCAGGGATTGTACGAGTATTTTATGGCCGAAGCCGGCAAGAAATTTGGCATTTTCAACCCCCTCAGCATTTTTGGCATCGACGTCAGCAGGGAAAAGGGGCTTGCCCTTCTCGAAGGACTCACTACGAGCGATGACGAGATCCTGCGGACTGAGTCACGATATTTCCTGATGAAGATCTATGCAGAAATCGAAAAAGAGCCAGCTGTTGCGGCGAAGTACGGTGCCATGCTCGTTCATGAGTATCCTCAAAACCAGATTTTCAGATATCTTTATCTTGATAGTGCGCCGGAGAAAAAAAGTCAATTGCCAGGAATTACTTTGAATTCGCAGCTTACTGAGGCACAGCAGCGATATTTGCAAGGTTTGATGAAGGTGAAAAAATGACAATGTACCAAAATACCAATTTTCAATATACCAACATACCGGTTAAGGGGTGGGTATTGCCAGGAGCATATGTAGTTTTTGAGGATAGAATTTTATAGGTAGTCCGTTGCGGCGAGGATAGGGAAATATATTGTGGTGTCCACAGCCTCTCGCTGGTGAAATGGTATGGCTGCGATGGCAATGTTCAAAAAGCTTCGGTGACCAATTATGCCCTTGCTGCCAGCTTTGCTTCGGGGGTTAGATTCCTTGCTCCTGTCATGGGAATTGGAACTCCATAGTGAAATAATTCTAAGCCACAACAACTGGAAATACACGACAACAAATTTCAGGACGAGTGAGATTAGCAAATAAAGCAAAGCTCTTTCAAATTAAATTCTGAATTTTGCAGCATGAGAAAAATCATATATTTCTTATTGCTGATGCTGTTTGAACTCAAGCTTACAGCACAATCTCCTAAAACTCCTGACATCAGGAAATGGACAGATACTTGTCATTTTGTGAAACATTCATGGGAAATTGATAGCTTTATCAGACACATTGAAACATCACAACTTAGTAAATATAAAAATGCCAAAGCAATCAGCAGTGGCACCGGCCGTAATATGTGGGGAGTTGTTATATGCCCGCACGATTCCTATAAAGAGGTCGGTTATTTGTATCCTGCACTTCTTTCCGGGGTGACAGCCAAACACCTGTTACTAATTGGGGCCTATGAAACAAGATCGCAAGAAGTTCCCGAAGGAAAGCTCATCTTTGAAAGCTTTCAGAAATGGGACACGCCCTTGGGCCCGATCGATGCATCAGATTTACGTACTGACTTATTAAAAACGCTTCCGGACTCATTATATGTTATTAATAACACTGTAATGCAAGCGTCATCTGTATTTGACGCCTTGCTTCCGCTGATCCAGTATTACGGTAAAAACAGGGATATCATTCCTATTTTGGTTCCTGCGTTTTCGTTGGGCAAGATGCAGATTACGGCAAAACAGCTTTCCAATGCGCTCGACTCAATTTTAAAATCCCGGGGATGGTTGTTGGGCAAAGACTTTGCCATTATCATTGCCAGCAATGCGGTGGGATATGGCACAGCAGAACTTTCCGGAAATCCTTTTCAGCCATACGGGACAGATTCTTCTGCGAAGCAAATGGCCATCAATAAGGATTATGATTTGAACATAACCTATCTGTTAAACAGTCCCATTACTCCCTTTCGGGTAAATGGACTTGGCATGGCACTGGGAAAAAAGGAAGACTATCATCATTTCAGCTGGCCGTGGGATGGACGCTTCCCGATGGCACTTGGATTATATACAGGATATTTTCTCCGGAAGAAAAACAACATTGAACTCCGGGGATATCAACTGGGGTATGAGACAAACTTCAAGCAAGCAGCGGGCAATCCGGGGCCTGAAAAGACTTGCGTTCCGATACCTGATCTAAAAAAATGGAATGGGTATAATGCTATAGGATTCCGGTAAGGAATTCTTCTTTTACCCAATTCATCGGGAAAATAAGGCTTCCCGTCGATTGAAATTGCTAATTTCGCTCACTATATTGATTTTCGCTAAAATTTTAACCAAAACACTTATGAAGTTAAAAGTCCTTTACGCAATCCTCCTGCTTCCATTTCTTTATGGGCAGCAAACCCTCAAAGCCCAGGGAACACCGGCCAATGACAAAATCCCTGTCGACAGTGCCATCACCACAGGCAAGCTGTCCAACGGCATGGAATATTACATCCGTGAAAACAAAACGCCTGAAAAACAAGGCTATTTCCGGATTGTAGTTTATGCCGGCGCCATCAACGAAGATGAAGATCAGAATGGCCTGGCACACTTCACCGAACATATGTGTTTCAACGGAACCAAGAATTTCCCAAAGAACGAACTCGTGAATTTCCTGGAAAAACAAGGAATCCGTTTTGGCTCTGACCTGAATGCCGGCACCCGCCAGGATTACACCACCTATGAGTTGCCAATTCCTATGGGCGATCCTGCAGCACTTCGTAATGCCTTCCGCGTATTGGAAGACTGGGCGCATAATGTCACCATGGCCAGTGAACAAATCGACGGAGAACGTGGCGTTATCGTTTCAGAATGGCGCCAGGGAAGAAGCGCCGGACGGCGGCTTTATGACATTCACATGAAAAAGATGTATTATAATTCAAAATATGCACAACGTAATGTAATCGGAGACACAGCCACGCTGCTGCATTTCCCCTATGAGGCGATCCGGAGATTCTATCACGACTGGTATCGTCCAGACCTGATGGCATTCGTTGCTGTCGGCGACTTCAACAAAACAGAAATTGAAGGCTTGATTAAAGAATATATGGGGAGTATCCCTCCGCTTGCAAATCCACGCGAACACAAAATTTATGATGTGCCTGACCACAAAGAGGTATTGGTTTCAGTGGCTGCCGACAAGGAACAAACCAGCGACCAGGTGAGTATGTATTTCCTGCATGCCAAATCAGTTCCGGGCACGAAGACTGCTTATCGTGAAGACCTTGTGAAGAGTTTATACAATATGATGTTTTCTGATCGCTTACAAGAGCTAACCAAAAAGCCCGAACCGCCTTTCGTAGGTGCCTATGCCTATGAAGGTGATTACGCAGGGAATAAAGGTGCTTATGCAATGATTGCTCAATGCCGTCCCGGAGATGGAAAGAAAGGCATGGGAACATTGCTGGACGAGGCATACAGGGTTGTTCAGCACGGATTCACTCAAACGGAGTTAGACTATGCAAAAAAGAACCTTTTGTCAGAAATTGAGAAGCAGTACCAAAATCGCAAGACACAGGAAACCCGGAGCTATGTAGGCGAATACACCAATAACTTTATTGACAAAAGCCCCATTCCAGGTATTGCCTGGGAATTCAACTATACAAAATCGCAACTGCCAGGCATCACAATTGCTGAAATCAATGCCCTTTCCAAACAATTTATCACGAAGAAAAATGCCGTGATCACCTACAGCACTCCGAGTAAGGAAGGCCTCGCGATCCCAACGGAAGCAGAGATCCTGAAGATATTCAATGACGCAGGAAACGCTCCTTTGGAAGCTTACAAACCTATTATCGTTGACAAACCCCTGTTCAGCAAAACCCTGAAACCTGTTAAAGCATTGTCAGAAAAGAAAAACGACAAACTTGACCTGACAGAATTAAATTTCCCCAATGGCACCAAAGTCATTTTCAAAAAGACAAAATTCAAAGAAGATGAGATCCAGCTTCGTGGTTTTAAAGCAGGCGGCACTTCCCTCGCTACTGACGACGACTATGTTTCTGCACAATTTGCAGCGAACCTTGTAAACGAAGCAGGCATCAGTGGCTTTGACCAGACCCAGCTCGAGAAACTCCTGACTGGCAAAAATGTCAATGTGAGTCCTTCGATCTCTGAACTTTGGAATACCATCAATGCCACCACAACACCGCAGGATCTTGAAACGGCGATGCAACTGCTAAACCTGTATTTCACGGATCCCCGCAGAGATGATGCCTCATTCCAGAGCTTTAAAAGCAAGATGAAATCGAGACTTGCCAGTCGCAGCAACAACCCGGAGACCGCCTTTGGAGACACCCTGCAGGTTGTGATGTCGAACTACAGCAAACGCGACAAACCTGTGACGGCAGAACGCCTCGACCTCATCAAGCCCGACAAAGCCTATGAGTTCTACAAAGCACGTTTTGGCGATGCCAATGGATTTACATTCCTGATGATCGGAAATTTTGACCCGGAACAAGCAAAGAAATTTGCCGAGACCTATATCGCAAGCCTGCCATCTACGGCCAATGCAGAGAAATGGAAAGATCTTGGAACACGTTATCCGAAGAAAAAGCTGGAACGTCACCTCCTTCGTGGAAAAGAAGACCGTAGCCATGTGCGTCTTTCGATCACGGGTGATTTTGAATCAAACCGCGAAAACCGTTACCTCTTAAATTCGCTCACCGAAGTCTTAAAGATCCGATTTACAGAGACGATACGGGAGGAGAAGTCAGGTGTTTATTCCCCTGCAATCCGTTCAAACACGAAGAAATTTCCAGCCGGAGAGTACCAGATCTTCATGGATTATATTTGTCAGCCATCTCGTGTAAATGAGATGATCGTTGCCAGCACCGGCATCCTGGACGATGTGATCGCAAAACCTGATGTGGAGACTTTGGCCAAAGTAAAAAAAGCCCAGGAGGTACAATTCAAGCTCAACCTCGAACGCAATGATTTCTGGATGGAAAACATTGTTTTTTACACGCAAAACGGTGAAGATCCCAACCTCCTCCTTGACTATCCCAAACTCGTTGAGAATCTAAAACCGGAAGACATCCAAAAAGCTGCCCAGAAGTACCTGGTGAAGGACCGGCTGATGCGGTTTGTTTTGGATCCGGAAAAGCAGTAGGTAGTTAGTAATTAGGATGTTAGTAGTTAGTGGGGGCTATTCTGTAATGAACGAATGGTTCCCACTAACAATTTTTATTTTTATTAAAAAACTAAAATAATGCTATCAAATATTTCTAAAAGACCCCACCCAACCACTAACTACTAACCTACTAACTCCCCACTTCCAAAGCCTTCGTAATCACCGTCAACAACAGTATATACATGATCGCAAACAATGGCACTGCAAAACCAAGCGTTGTTTCAGCAGCAAATGCCATGAGTGTCATCAGCGGCGGCAGGATTGCCCCACCCAGGGCAGAGACGAGCACAAGGAAGTTAATCTCATGCTTTTTTTCAGGCAAATGGTTAATGGCAAACGAGTAGAGTATCCTGAAAATATTGGCGAATCCGAATCCGGCAACAACGATTCCTGCAAACACAACTATTTTCGCCCCGAGAATCAGCATTATAAGCCCGCTAAAAGCAGCAAGGGATGAAAACAACAGAAACGTCCTTGGCTTGATCAGGACCTGAATCAGCGGAAATAATAACCGGCCAATGAGAATAGGGACAAAGAGCAATCCCAAGGTGATTAACATACTATATTCATGCATGCCATATCGCTCCCCCAGCAAGACCGGGAGACCTGTAAAAAGAGACACTTCTGAGCCCGTATAAAGGAAACATCCCAGCACCAGCATCGAGATCCAGATATTATCCAATAATCTCAATCCGGATTTGACAGTTAGGTCATATCCTTCGTCAGAACCCAGTGCCCTGACGATCCGCGGGAAAAAGGAAACCCCTGTCAGCATCAGGAATACGCCAAAAACCAGCCATGGCCACAGATGCTCCAATCCAATATACAATCCGGCCAGATCACTCATCCCAATGATAAAAAAGCTGAGCAATAAAATACGAGACTCCTTATAATTATTCATCAATAAAATTTACACAAAACAACCTGATATACTCATTCTTTGCAGTCATTCAAAGTCGTAGCGGCTTAGAACGACTTATCCCGATGCAGATCTTCTTAAACCCGGGTTTGCCTTTATAACAACAAATCCCTAGGCCTTGTTCGGTCAAAAATCATCCTGACCACTTCCCGCAGTTCCTCGGGCTTTTGAGTACCGAAAAGAATTTTTTTGTTGTTTTTAAGCGTCAGATAAAACCCCATGTTTCCAGACACATTATAGGCTTTCCCTTTACGCCCGTATTTGATGCCCCAGCCACCGAAATCAGCCAGGGGACTGTATTTGATGACCTCTGCCGTTTCAACATCGCTCCAGAGAATAGCACGTTCTTTCCAATGAAAAGGGAAAAATTGATAATATATTCCATCTTTGTCAATGCGTGTTTTTAAGTTGAACCAATAGAATAGAAGGACCACCAGGCAAGGAATTGAGATCAGTACCACAGCATCGGTAAGTTTCATTTCTTTCCATGTCAGCACAAAGGATACAGCCACTGACAACACTGTGACGCCAACCAGCAACATCCATACCCAGGATTGTCTGAATTTCTGGGATTCTTCGAATGAGATATAGGTCATTTTTGAATGTAATTTATAAAATCTGCGTGCATCTTTTTATCCGCAAATTTACAAATTAAGTGTCGTGTAGCAAAACACACAATACCTTAGAAAAGTCAATGTGTAAAATTATTGAAGCAACAAAACTTTTGATTCTTTTCAACTTTTTTAATAATTTTACATACAAAACATGATCAACATGAAAAAGATATCCTTTTTTTGCGCCCTTGTTCTATTACCCTTGATGGGATTTACGCAGCTATTGCCCAATGGCAGTTTTGAAAACTGGACTAGCAATATCATTTTCCAGCAGCCAACAGGATATTCTACGACGAATTTTCGTAGTTATCATTTTTTAGGGTCGGGCAATGTTTCCCGCACAAGTGATGCTCATTCAGGAAATTATGCCGCCAGGCTAGAAACGGTGGGCAATGGCACGCATGTGGAGCCGGCAGGGATATTTGCGGGTCAACCCGGAAATGGCGTTATTATTGGCGGAATTCCCTATACCCAGACCCCTATTTCTATGTCATTCTGGGCTAAAGGCAACATCCCTTCCGGAGATAGTGCCATTGTTATGTTTTTGTTCAAAAAATCTTTCCAGCCAATAGGCGGTGGTTATGCAGTTTTAAAAGGCTCTTATGCAAACTATCAACAATTTGTCATTACTCCGTTTTGGGTAACACCGATGCAGACACCAGATACGCTGGCTGTTACAATTACGAGTTCCAGTTATAATAATTTAAGCGGGATGGGGAGTATTTTATATATTGACAACATAAGCTTTACAGGTGTCACAGCACAGATCCCCAACAATGACCTGGAACAATGGAACGACTACGTATCCGAAGAACCCCAGAATTGGATGAGCTCAAATTCGCAAACAAACCAGGGTGGCGGATTGTCGGTGAGCAAGTCGATCGATCACGTTGATGGCAGTTATTCAGCCAGAATTGAGACCCAGCTTAACAATTGGGGAAGTCTCATGGGATTTCTGATTCTGGGCTCAATGGATGTAAATGGAAATTTACAAGGCACTCCGGTTAGTCAGACACCAGGGAAATTCAGTTTTTATTACAAGTATTTTCCTTCCGTGGGAGATTCAGCCCAGGTAATCGGAATGTTTTCGTATTATAACTCATTACAAAACAGCCAGGTTACACTTTCGCAGGCTTTACTGAAACTGCCGGCGGCAGCTAACTGGACCTATTGTGAAGTCCCCTTCGTTTATTCAGATACAATTACACCAGATACCCTGTTAATAGGCTTTATTTCAAGCAATCTTTCAGATTCATCTATCGTTGCAGGAAGTTATCTGCTGTTAGACAAAGTAGAAGTTAGCATGGTTGCCGGGATTCAAAACATGAGTGAGTCTGATCTTGGCAAATTCCTGAGTCCAAACCCCACACATGATTATATAAACCTTGTGATACCTCCAGAAGCCCGAAAATCAGACTATTCCATTGAGATCCTGGATGAGACTGGCAGGCTTATCTATCAGAAGAAAGGGCATCCACTGAATGGGAATAACAGTGAGCATCTGGACTTAAAGAACTATAGACCCGGATTATATTTTATTCGATTGATTAATTCATTGAATCAATGGTCGGGAAAAGTAATTCTGAATTAGTTATCCCCTTATATTTTCACATTAATTCCTAACATCATCATCTTTGCCTCAATTTCAGGGTCATAAGCCGGCATAAACCATATGGTTAAATCACTTTTTTTAGGCATATAACTGATAAGTGGCCCAATTCCTTGATATCTCCAGGCCATGGCACTAAAGGTGAATTGCTCAGAAGCTTTGTAAGCCAAACATATTTTATACCAGTAATTATCTTTTCCATCTCCTTTTTCACCCAACAATACAAAGGATGTTTTATTTTTACCAAGCCATAAGCTTGCACCAAAACGATAGAGTGACGGGTTGTTTTCAATACCAGTGCTTAAACCTAAGATCATCCATTTTACAGGAGCGTATGAAAGTCCTATAAGTGCTTCTGACCATTTTTCCTCAACAACAACGAAGTAGGTCAAATTAACTGTACTGGAAATTTTCTTTTCTCCATAAATATTGAAACTTGGTTCAACTTTTCCATCAATAATGTAGCGACCATACATTTCCAGTTGAGCGTATGATACTAAAGAACAAAAACATACTACAATAATGATTGCTACTTTTTTCAAAGGTTGGATTATTTATTTAAGTGTTTACATTTTGTGAATTAGCCGCCCCCCTGTGAATGGTAATTGTTTGCGAATGAAAGGCTGCCTGGAATGCGTTTTGCCGACACATATTCTTCTCAATTTTGTTTATCGTCGGTATATTTACTAAATTTACCAAAATTAGCAAAATGAACCTTCCGTCAACATCATTATTGTTCTGGAAACCAAATGCTGTAAAATTTAAAGCCAGGAAGCATGCTTGAACTAAAAGATCTTACAAAAAAGTATGGACAGCATGTCGCCTCAGACCAGGTGAACCTGGTCATCGGGAAAGGTGAATTCTTTTGCCTCCTAGGGCCCAGTGGTTGTGGGAAAACGACCGTCCTGAGGCTGATCGCAGGTTTTGAGAAGGTCACTTCCGGAAGCATTTTACTGGATGGCACTGATATTACAAAGCTCCCGCCAAATCAAAGGGATGTCAACACCGTATTTCAGAATTATGCGCTTTTCCCCAATTTCAATGTTTTCAACAACATCGCATATGGCCTCAGTCTAAAAAAAACACCGCAGGAAGAAATTGCTGCACGGGTTGAAAAAATGGTTCAGTTAGCCGGCCTGAGCGGATTTGAGTACCGGATGCCCGGGCAATTGTCAGGCGGACAACAACAACGCGTAGCCCTGGCACGGGCCCTCATCAATGAACCCCGTATCCTTTTGCTTGATGAACCACTGAGCGCACTGGATAAGAAAATTGCAGAGCAAACCCGTATTGAATTGGCTGAATTACAACGAAAAGTAGGCATCACTTTTGTATTTGTTACCCACAATCAAACAGAAGCACTTGCCCTGGCTGACCGTATCGCCGTCATGAACAACGGGGTCATCGAACAATGTGATTCCCCCAGGGAAATCTATGAACATCCCCGCTCCCATTTTGTCGCTGATTTTATTGGCAATATGAATGTACTTAACGGAAAAACAATTGCCTCTGAGGATGAAAGCACCCTTGTTGCACTTGAAGATACCGGAAGAATCCGTCTTAACAATTCCCAAAAGTTTGAAACGGGTAAAACAATCATTTTCTGTATCAGGCCTGAACGGATGCGAATCAGCCTGCTTGAACCCAATAATTTTGAAAATAGTGTCAGGGCAACCATCCGCACCAAAGTTTATATCGGAGATGTGACCCATTATCACCTGGAATTGAGTACCGGAAAAATGGTCAAGGTGATCGAACAAAACTACCTGCTCCAGCTTACCAACGACTTTTACGACATTGGTGAAGAAGTTTCTATTCATTGGAGTCAAACATCCGGGGAGATTATTTATGCGTAAACTATTCAAAATCAAAGAATTTCATATTCTACTTTTCCCTCCTGCCTTCTGGTTGTTGATATTATTTATCGTTCCCATGGTCATCGTACTGATCTATAGTGTTAGTCTCAAAGAGACTTACGGCGGTGTCAGCCCGGGTTTTACCCTGGAACATTATAAGGCAATTGCGGAAACGATGTATCTCAAAATCTTTCTACGATCCTTTGGATACGCATTTATTACGACCACAGCCACAATGCTGCTGGCATTCCCGATTGCCTATTATATGACTTTTGCTTCAGCCCGGACTAAAATGATCGTCATGTTAATGATTATGATTCCTTTCTGGACCAACTTCCTTATCAGGATGTATGCTTTGATGACAATAATGGGTGAATCGGGACTGATCAATGAATTTTTGGTAAGCACAGGGATTGTCAGAGAACCCTTAAACCTTTTCAACAACACTTTTGCAGTTTATGTAGGATTCATTTACTGGAATTTACCCTTTATGGTACTTCCCATCTTCTCGGCGCTTGATGGCCTTGACAATTCACTGCTGGAAGCCTCTCTGGACCTGGGGGCAACTAAAAAACAGACATTTTTACGGATCACCCTTCCCTATTCTGTACCGGGCCTTATTGCCGGTATCATTTTCGTTTTTGTTCCTACCATGGGAAATTTTATCATTCCGGAATTTATGGGAGGTACCGACAATTATATGATTGGGAACCTGATAACATCTCAGTTTATTCATGCACGTAACTGGCCCTTTGGATCAGCGCTTTCAATCATGATGATTTTCTTCGTGATGATATTCATATCGATCTACCTGCGGTTTTACAATCCTTCACGTAACAAAGGACTTTTAAATATTTAAACATGGCCGGTAACGTATCGCGATCGAATGATTTGGGCATAGGGCAAAGTATATTATTGAAGATAATTACTTTTGCCAGTGCTGCATTCCTTATCTCACCCCTGATCATTCTGATCATCTATTCCTTTAATTCAGGAAAAACAGTGACTCACTGGGAAGGGTTTTCCTTAAAATGGTATGCTAACGTATTCGAGGATCCCAGCATGTGGATTGCAATACGTAACTCTTTTGCCATCGCGATCGCTAGTACAATTGTATCGACGATTCTGGGCACAATGGCTGCTCTGGCGGTTGGGAAATATGCTTTTAAAGGAAGAGCCTTATTCCAGAACATCCTTTACATTCCGGTGATTCTGCCTGAAATCATCTTTGGAGTATCGCTGCTTTCCTTGTTTATTTTGATAAAACTACCCCTCGGATTTGTGTCAATTTTATGCGCCCATATCACCTTTAGCTTGTCTTTTGTAAGCCTGATCGTCCTGGCAAAGCTGAACAATTTCGATAGGCGGCTCGAGGAAGCCAGTTTAGATCTTGGCGCAAGTTCATGGCAAACTTTCCGATTGGTTATTCTCCCCAACCTGATGCCCGCTATCGTTTCAGGTGCTTTATTCGCCTTTACATTAAGTATTGATGATTTTGTCGTTACATTTTTCACGTCAGGGGTATCGTCGACAACCTTACCCCTGAAAATTTATTCCCTGATCAAATTTGGCGTAACACCAGCGCTGAATGCTGTATCCACTGTTTTGATAATTTTCACAATATCAGCATTGGCATTGGCAAACGGCATGCAAAAAAGCAATAAAATCAGCAACACATACAAATATGTACTTTTGGGAATTATAAGTATTGTTGTCTTGTTTTTTTTAGTATCCTATTTCTTAAAGCCTGTAAAAAAACAGTTAAATATGTACATTTATTCTGATTACTATTCTAAGGAGGTGATCTCCGATTTTGAAAAGGAATATAATGTGACTGTATCGATCAATTACTTCAATGACAATGAGGAGTTGTTCTCAAGATTTCAAATGGGCGTTACTGGTTATGATCTGATCTTCCCGTCCAGCTATATGGTTGACATGTTGATTAAAAATAACTTGCTCCAGCCCATTGACACCGGGAAACTATCGAATCTTCATTATATCGATCCCCGATTCAGAAAACTGAGTTATGATCCAACAGGAACTTATTATATTCCATATGCTTATGGACATTCGGCCATCGTATACAACCAAACATTTATTAAAGACTCAATCACAAGCTGGAATGATATGTGGAATAAAAAATACAGTCATAATATTCTGATGTGCGATGATATGAATGAAGTGTTTTTTGCCGGATACAAATGTCTGGGTTATAAAATTGACGATGACCAGCGGAAACTTGACGCGGTAACTGACTTATTGATCCGCCAGAAACCTTTGCTGTTGAAATATGAAAACAACATGATTGTGGACTACATGGTTAACGGCGATGTGTGGATTGCACAATCATGGAACGGGATGATTGCCAAAATCATGAAATCAGGCAAGCAGTTTAAAATGGCGATTCCAAAGGAGGGTGTACTTTCCTTTATCGACAATATGTGCATTCCTAAAGCCGCCCCAAATAAAGAAACTGCGGAATTATTCATCGACTTTTTAATGCGTCCAAAAAACACAGCCCGTACTATGGAGGTGATCCTATATTCAATGCCAAACCCGGCTGCAAAAGCATTTCTCCCTGACAGCCTGAGAAACAACCCTGTCATGTTTCCGTCTCGTGAAATAATTGAGCATATGAATCTAACTCCGGATAGAGGCGCATTCAACCAGAAGCTGGAACAAGCCTGGACAAAACTTAAAGTTAAGTAAAAGGGA